>Ga0208244_100283_pt1 | contig 56512 bp, 48 predicted proteins | sample SubbioCR12Aug_5A_FD_184828 | JGI IMG/M metagenome (GOLD analysis project Ga0208244, IMG submission 184828) | Serpentinite rock and fluid subsurface biosphere microbial communities from McLaughlin Reserve, California, USA - CR12Aug_5A (SPAdes) | ecosystem: Environmental > Terrestrial > Deep... | reverse complement strand
TAATCCGGAAATCGAAAACCTCCAGGGAATACCATATTCTTTGGTGCCGCGATGGAAAGAGATTTTCGCACAGAGAGGCCATGTTTATATTCCAAGGGTTTCTGAGATTGACCCGCAATATGTTGTTGAGAAGGAAATTCTTGAGCCGCAAGGGATTATTTCCCTGCTTGCCCTTCCAATGTACTATGGTGATGAGTTTCTGGGATTTATAGGATTCGATTCGGTACGACACGAAAGGGAGTGGTCGGCCGAGCATATTTCGTTGTTAAGGCTGGCAGGCGAAATTATTGCCGGTGCACTGAAACGTGAAAAATACGAACTGAGCTTACTAGCTGCCAAACAGATAGCCGACGAGGCCAATAAAGCCAAGTCCGAATTTCTGGCTTCAATGAGCCACGAGATAAGGACCCCGATGAATGCTATTTTGGGGTTTAGTGAGATTCTGCTCAATACCATCGAAGATGAAAAGAGCAAAGGTTACCTGCAAGCGGTATTAAGCAGTGGCAATACATTGCTTTCGCTCATCAATGACATACTTGACCTGTCGAAAATTGAAACCGGACAGATGGAAATTATTTCCGAGCCTATTCATATTGGTTTGGTGTTTAACGAGATTGTGCAGATTTTCAGGTCAAAGGCCGAAGAAAAGAACCTTTCATTAAGTGTGCAATTCAGCGAAGGTTTTCCGCAGGTGGTTGTTATGGACGATGTTCGGTTACGACAGATTATGTTTAACCTCATAGGTAATGCAATAAAGTTTACGTCTAAAGGCAGTGTTTCTGTTGTCACAGAACATAAATATCTCAATGCTGATCATAGCAAGGCTGATATTTTTGTTGCTGTAAATGACACAGGCATAGGCATCTCATCCGAGCATCATGATGCGATTTTCAGGTCTTTCTTTCAGGTTGAAAGTGACAATACCAGAAAATATGATGGAACGGGTCTGGGCCTTTCGATAGTACATAAACTGGTTACTATGATGGGGGGGCACATAACAGTTGAAAGCGAACCTGAGAAAGGCAGCAGATTTATTCTTACCTTTCATGACGTTGAGATTTCGTCAACGGAGCCTGAACCTGAAAAAGGAAACGACTGGCACAGCGTAGCTCTTACCTTTGTGCCAGCCACTATATTGGTGGTTGACGATATTGAATTCAACCGCGAGTTGGTGAAAAGCTATTTTCTTGAATTCAGCACGCTTCGTTTGATTGAAGCCAAAAGCGGACGCGAAGGCGTTCAGATGTGCCGTGCCCACAAACCATCCTTAGTGCTGATGGACCTCAGGATGCCGGAAATGAATGGATATGAGGCCACCGAAATCCTTTCGAACGATCCCACAACTGAGCACATCCCTGTTGTTGCCTTCACTGCCTCATCAATGAAGCACGACGAAGCCCGCATCCTCTCCTTGTTTACCGATTACCTTCGCAAACCCATCACCCGAAATCAGTTAATCAATTGCCTGACACGTTTTTTGCCCCATACCATACATCAGAATATGACACTTGGCAATGCAGGCGAAACAGATCATGTGATACCCCATCTGAAAGCCAAACACCTCGCGTCATTCCTGAACGAATTCAATCGCGAACTGGCACCAAGACTCGAAACATTGAAAGAGCTGCTTGATACAGAATTAATTGAGGCTTTTCTGACTGATTTTGATTTTCTTTGCAGACAATATGCAATAAAAGAATTTGAACAACTAACAACAAGATTACGACAGGATGCGGCGCGCTTTGATTTTGAGCACTACCAACGCAATCTGGCTTCACTTTCAGGTTCAATCGACAGGATGAAACAATTTTCAAAAAGTTCTAAATGACAAATGCCGCTCAACCCTTACAACAACCGGTGATTCTGGTTGTCGATGATAACCCCAGAAATCTTCAGGTGATCTCAACCATGCTCACAGCCAATGGCTACAAAGTGATTGTGGCCAGCTCAGGGAGCAGTGCACTGAAATCACTGGAGATGCGTGAGCCCGACCTCGTATTGCTCGATATCATGATGCCCGATATGAATGGGTTTGAAGTCTGCGGAATTATCAAAACGAACGAGCAATGGAAAGATATTCCTGTTGTGTTTCTAACGGCTAAGACTGATCTATCCGATATCATCCAGGGTTTCAAACTCGGAGCAGTGGATTATATTACTAAACCATTCAGGATTGATGAGGTTCTTGTACGTATCAATACACATATCGAACTCAGGCAGGCTAAGCTTCAGCTGGAACAGAAGAACCAACAATTGCGTGCCTTGAATATGGAGTTGGAGACGTCACGAATAACTATAGAAGAAGATGCCGCTAAACTGAAACAGATGAACGAGGAAAAAGACAGACTTTTTTCTATCATTGCGCACGATCTGCGGGGACCAATCCGGTCGTTTGTCTCCCTTGCCGAACTCTTTCTTAACGATGCTGCCACAATGGAACCACAACTGATCAGAGAGTTGGCATCAGGTATGCACCAGTCGGCTTTATCCCTGCACGAACTGCTCGAAAACCTGTTGACCTGGTCTCTGATGCAACAGGAGAAAGCTGTCATCAGAAAAGAAATAATCAACATGAAACTTGCCTTTGACCGTGCTATTAGCCTAAATCAAGAAAGGATAGCTGCAAAGAATATAGTGATTGTCAATAAACTCGATGCTGAATGCAGTGTAAAAGCAGATGAGAATATGGTAGCAACCATCGTGCGTAACCTGATTTCAAATGCAGTGAAGTTCACACCAAAAGGCGGCTCGATAATGGTTTCCTTCAGACCAGCCGGTAACTTTGTGCAATTCAGCGTGCAGGACACAGGCATTGGAATGAGTTCAGATATGATTAGCCGTTTGTTTGATTACGACAAGAAGGTGTGCCGTCCGGGTACCGAAGGCGAGCCCAGCTCAGGACTTGGACTCATGATCATACGCGAATTTGTGCACCGGAACAGAGGGGAGATTACTGTTGAAAGCATAGTAAACCAGGGAAGCAAATTCAGCTTCACACTTCTTAAGGGCTGAGGGGCCGCAGATTAAAGATGTGTCATCAATTCTGAAAACAATCTGCTGAGTTTTTTCTCTGCTTTGGCTGCATGATGCAGCACATCTTCAATTTTCAATGGTTTCAGATTGTCGGGATCACACAGGTCAGTTACAACCGACACTGCTGCAACAGGCAATTGCATATGATTGGCAACAATCACTTCCGGAACGGTTGACATTCCTACCACATCAGCACCTGCCATCTTAAGAAACCGGTATTCAGCGCGGGTTTCAAGGCTTGGACCGATCCAGGCAGCATATACACCTTCATTCAGTTCTATATCAAGCTCTGCAGCAGTGGATTTTAGTTTTTGGTTAATCGAAGGGTCATATGGGCGGCTCATGTCCGGAAACCTTGGTCCGAGTTCAGCGATGTTCGGCCCAACCAAAGGATTCATCGGCAGGAAATTAATATGGTCATCGATAAGCATCAGTGAAGAAGCTTCAAATGCAGGATTGATGGCGCCACAAGCATTGGAAACGAGCAGTTCGCTGATTCCGAGTAGTTTCATTACTCGCACCGGAAAAGTAATTTGCTGCATGTTGTAGCCTTCGTAAAAATGAAACCGGCCATTCATCACCACAACCCTCCGACCATTAAGCGTTCCGAAAACAAGCCGGCCTTTGTGGGCTTCAACCGTAGAAACCACAAAATGAGGAATATCCGAATATGAAATTTCTGCCTCAATCTGCATCTGGTCAACAAGTTTTCCCAAACCTGTTCCCAGGATAATACCTGTTTGAGCTTGTGTTTTAATTGACTTTCGGATAAAATCCGCTGCTTCAACAATGTGCTGGTACATGTGTAAATTTTAGCAGACGAAGGTAAAATAATTAAGCGTTTCGGGTTAGATTGACACAACTTTTCGGCGGATTTGTTGTTTAAAATATGAAAAGCAACATTTATGCGATGGATGGTTTTTGTTTCATTGATTATAATCACAGGCTCGTGTGGTTGGTCACAATCGTCTGACGCCAAGGCTGACACTGCCTATCAAATACCTTCTGAAATGGTACAACAGATAAAAAAAACGGAACAGGAGTGGCTCGAAGAACTTGGTGAGGAGCGATACAGGATACTGCGACAATGCGGCACTGAACCTCCGTTCACCGGAAAGTATTATAAACACATAGCAAAAGGAACTTATATATGTGCCGGATGTGGGAGCGATCTTTTCAGGTCAGACGCCAAGTATGAGTCTGGCTCGGGTTGGCCAAGTTTCTTTGAAGCTGTTGACAAGACAAAAATCAAGGAATTGCGCGATGCGAGCTATGGCATGATCCGCACCGAAATCAGATGTGCACACTGCGACGGCCACCTCGGTCACGTATTTCCTGATGGTCCCAAACCAACCGGATTGAGATATTGTGTCAATTCAGCTTCGCTTGAGTTCAGGGAGGAGGAGTAAAGGTCAGTTTTTTTGACGCTTCCGCTTTTTCCAATATATCTTCAAATCCCTTTTCACCTCAGGAGCCAGTATAAACAGTCCAAGCAGGTTGGGGAAGGCCATACAAAGCACCATCATATCCGAGAAGTCCATCACTGGACCAAGGTCGGATGAGGTGCCAATGACAATGCACACAAGAAAAAGCAGGTTGAAAAACTGATTGGAGAATTTTCTTGAGCCAAAGAGTTTCTGACTCAGGCTGCCAAACAGAAAATCAAAGCCTTTCATGCCATAGTACGACCACGAAATCATGGTGCTGAAGGCAAAGAGTGTGACAGCAGCGAGCAACACATAAGGAAACCAGCTGAAAACAGAAGCATAGGCGGCAGATGTGAGTTGTACGCCTTGCAGTCCATCACTGTGTTCGGATACACCCGAAAAAATAATCACCATCGCTGTCATGGTGCAAATGACAACCGTGTCAACAAAAGGTTCAAGCAACGAAACAATGCCTTCACTCACAGGCTCGTCGGTTCGTGCTGTTGCATGTGCAATGGAGGCTGATCCAACCCCGGCTTCGTTGGAGAATGCGCCGCGCTGAAAACCGAAAATCAACACTCCTATAAATCCTCCGCGCATGGCTTCTGCATTGAATGCGCCGTTCCATATCATGCTGAAGACCCTCGGCGTTTCCTCAATATTCAAAAAAATAATAATGAGTGAGGCACCAACATAGATAAATGCCATTACAGGCACTATGCGTGAAGTTACCCGTGCAATGCTTCTGATACCACCAACAATGACCAGCCCGACGAAAGCTGCCATCACCACCCCATACCAGAAGCCGAAATCATCCACTTTGGGAAAGAAAGAAGCAAACTGCTCAAATGCCTGATTTGCCTGAAGCATATTGCCGCCGCCAACTGATCCGCCAATAGCCATGACAGAGAACAAAACAGCAAGAAACCAGCCCAATTTTCCTAAGCCTTTATTCGCCAGTCCTTCCCTGAGATAATACATCGCTCCTCCCGAAACCCTGCCCTGATCATCCAACCGCCTGTATTTCAAGCCAAGGGTACACTCACTGAACTTTAACGACATACCAAGCAACCCGGCCATGATCATCCATAATGTTGCTCCGGGGCCGCCAATGGAAATAGCTATTGCAACGCCGGCAATGTTGCCCAGCCCCACTGTTGCAGAAAGCGCGGTTGTAAGGGCTTGAAAATGACTCACCTCGCCCTTAGAATCTGATTTATCGTGCTTGCCCGTGATCAATCCTAAGGAATGCCTGAAGGCCCTGAAGTTGACAAACCTCAGATAAACAGTAAAAAACAGCCCACCTGCCATGAGCCAGAGCACAATAAGTTTTAATGGTGCCGTAACAGGCTTGCCTTTTGGGTCAACAACAGGCTCTCCGTGAACATCATACACCTGTGGATCGTATATGCCTGCGGCAGCAAAAGGATCCCAGAACAGTACCGAAGCCAGTCCATTGACAAAAGGGGTAAACTTTTGGTTGATGCGATGAGAGATTGATTGTGTTTCATCGATTTCAAACTTTTCATCCTGATTCAAAACAAGGCTGTCTGCATCAGAGGCTTTTACAGAGAATGTAGCAGTCAAACATATTGTTAGAAAGAATAGCAAACGTAAAGCATTAAATTTTAGCGTCATAGTATAGCCCTTATTCTGAATGACCTAATAATCATGCCCTTAATCCTAAAACAAATTTTGTGCTCAAATGCACAGATTGTCGTTTTCTGTTTAAGCATTTTGAAGCATTCCCAGATTTTTAGTGAAGATGTTGTTTCTGATTTCCCGTGGCTGAAAGTTATTTTATCCGTAGACAATTGATTTGAATAATGCCAATGGAATCATTATTTAGGGCTTTTCGTTCATTGCTTCGAAATACTTGCGTGTTTCCTGAACAACTACTGATGACAGCATCAGCATGGCAATCAGGTTGGGAATGGTCATAAATGTGATCACCATATCCACGAAATGCCACACGATATCAAGTCCCCAGATGGAGCCAAAGAAAACAAACAGACTATATACATATAGGTAAGGTTTCACAGCTTTTTCTCCGATCAGATAAATTGTGGCTCTTGAGCCGTAGTATGACCAACTGATGATGGTTGAGAAAGCAAAAAGCAACAGGCTGAAGGCAATGATATGGCCGCCCATTCCGTCAATACCAAAAAAGTGCAGGCCTTTGTTCATCGCATCCACTGTCATTGCAACTCCCTTGGGGCTGTCCTGCCATGCATCAGTTACAATGATCATCAGCGCGGTCATCGTACAAATAATGATGGTATCAATCATTGGTTCGAGCAGCGAAACGATCCCTTCCCTGGCCGGATATTTTGTTTTGGCTGCAGCATGGGCAATAGGCGCCGAGCCCTGTCCTGCCTCGTTGCTGAACAAACCGCGCCGCACACCCCAGATCAAAGTCATGATAAAGGTTGAGCCCACGAAACCGCCTGTAGCTGCTGTGCCTGTGAACGCATCTGTGACGATCATGGCGAGGGCTGAAGGTATCTTGCCGGCAAACGCAATCAAAACGGCCAGAGTTGAAATAATATAGATGGCTGCCATAAAAGGAACCAAGCGTGATGTCACATCAGCAATTCTGCGGATTCCGCCAATGATAACCATAAGGACAAGAGTTGTGATGAGAAGCCCTGAAAACCAAGTTGGTATCTGATAACTTGTAAACATGGCATCCGACATAGAATTTGATTGTGCCATATTGCCGGTACCCAATGAGCATAGTATGGTGGCGCTGGCAAAGACAAGCGCGAGCACTTTTGCCCATTTACCGATTTTGTCCTTTAGACCGAATTCCATATAATACATGGGGCCGCCCGAAACCGTGCCATCGCTGTTAAACTTACGGTATTTCTGGGCAAGCGTGCATTCTGAGTATTTCAGGGTCATGCCCAGGAAACCTGTAACCCATATCCAGAAAACAGCTCCGGGCCCTCCGAGATAAATAGCCAAAGCCACGCCTACGATGTTGCCAGTGCCTACTGTAGCCGACAAAGCTGTGGTGAGCGCTTTAAAATGGTTCACGTCACCTTCGGCACTTTTGCTATCGTATTTGCCTGAGACTACTTTTATGGCATGTCCGATTTTCCTGATGTTTAAAAAATTGAGCCTGACAGAAAACCAAATGCCGGTTGGAATCAGCAAGGCAAGAATCAAATATCCGCCGACATAATTGTTGTAATCCTGAATAATCCGGTCAATCCATAGAAGTAAGTCGCTCATAACATGGTTTTGGTTTGGGTTAACATTATGGAGCCCTCATCGGGTAAACAAATATACATTAATTACAACAAGAGAAAGGAAAGAAATAATCCGGAATATATTATGAAGGCATTGATTCTGCTGAAAAAAATGAAGAGAATTTCAAGCTGCGGGTCTGAAAATAAACCAGATTATGGTTTATGTGGTTTTTATCAACAACTGCCCTATCCTGCACTCAAGACAGCGTCGTGGTTTACAATAGTTCCTGCGCAAATGCAGTATAGCTTGCGTCTGAAGGGCATTCACAGCAAGGATGCTTCTCGCGCTAAACCCTTTGACAATGGCATTGTTTTCGGGTGGCAGCGATTCAAGAATTAGCATGGCTTTGTCCTGATATTGTTCATCATTCATGTATTTTCCATAGGCAAACATCACCTGACTGACCGAATTGATCAGGATCAGTCTGATGGCCTCTTCACCCAGATGTTTCGGTTTTTCATCTGCGACTGCATCAAACCTATAATGAGTGTCCCAATAAGATGTAGCGCGAACATGCAGCAAATCACTTACAGATTCTGGATTCGGTGCGTGAATGAGCTTGGCAAACAACTGACCATGCATGCTGATGAGGGCTGCAAGTTGCGCCAGACGAACCGTAGGAAAATTGACCGGCCGCATCCGCATGAATTTCCAAATCTCTTTTTTCATGGGTTGCAACCCATATTTCGATGCAAGAAAACGGAATTCTTTCTGTAGCGTCCTGGGGTAATCATCCTGAAACGATGCTTCGAGCAAACCTGCCTGTCCAAAAAGGAGTGCTTCAACCTGAAAGATTTTATCGGCATGCTTTAACAGAAGCGAAAGAGGCATTTTTGTAGCCAAAAGTGCGAAACCAGCTTCGTTGGTGCCGAATCCGAAGTTTTGCATAAGCCTACGGTAAAAGACCTCCTCCCAATTTTGTTTCGATTGTTGGAATATCTGTAATGTTAAACCTGTTTTTTCTTCAAGCCGCTCAACAATCATTCTGTCGAGCCACGAAAGCCAGGTGAACCTTTGCAATTGTTCAAGACGGGCCTCACATGCCATCCATTTCCTGCTATCAGTGAACCTTCTGTAATTCATCAGTAAAGTTTCATCAAATCTGCCACGCAGTTCCAGGGTGGGTATAGGTTGTTGGCTTCCTGAAAGGACCTCTCTGTCGTGTGCATAAACAACATGTAGGATAATGTTCTGATAGGCCGGGTCGTCCTGATGTTGGTGCCTGAACCAGTCTGAGGAATTAATGTGCATCTCGATGTTGCCTGCCCAAAGAGTTTCGCCGATTTTGATCCGTGCATTGAAGAAATCGGGCCCGGCATCTCCGTTCCTTGATCCCGGATAAAGCACTTCAAGTGTTTGGCCATCAGTTGTCTCAAGGGATTGAGACAACAATTTATTCTCCCATAAGTATATCAGGAAAATCTCGTTCATTCATTAGTAGTTTTGGGGTTCGGCACAAACAGATATCATTCAAAGGTATGAATAATGTTTTCTTGACGAGCTACATTCTGAAATTCTTCTTTACGTTAATGTTGATGTTGCCAAAGTAGTTACACGTCACATGTTCAACAGGAAAGATACTTTGATGCATAATATCATTGGCAAAATTCACGATGACTTTTTTTTTAGCCATGCAATAATCAAGATGAATTCTGTCTGTCTTCATATGACAAACTGCCTTATGACCTAAGATTTTGGAAATAATAAGTATAATGGGTAAGAATTTGTCAATGAGTGTTTAAGACAATAGGAAGACAAGCGCCAAATGAAATGTTTGCTGATGGTCACTATAAATCGCTCATGGGCTATTGCAAACGGACGCGATAAATACGTATTTTTGTGAAGTTATCCGCAAACGATTCCAAAAGTTATGGCCGAAACCAGTGTTTTGCTATCAGGCATTGAGTATAAGGTCGGAAAACTCATTCTGGAATATGAGGCACTGAGGAACCGTTGCCAGGAACTTCAAACAGAAAACGATCAATTAAAAATTACCTTAAAAGAACAGGAAGAAACAATAAACCGAATTAGAAAACAGGAAAGTAACAATACTATTATTCAATCACTCGGAAGCGAGAAGGAAACAATAGAGAAAAGTCAGAAGAGGATTCAGCAACTGATAGCGGAGATAGACCAATGTCTGGAATTGCTGAACCGATGATTATAACGAATGTGAGACAAGGATGGAAAGTGTTTCAATTACCATTTATGTTGCCGACAGGCCCTACAAGCTGAATGTTGCAAGAACCGAAGAGGAGAGGGTACGCAAAGCTGCCGGTTTCATCAATGAGAAGATCAAGGAATATGGAAAATCCTACGCATATAACGACAAACAGGATCTGTTGGCGATGGCTGCCCTGCAGTTTACTGTCGCAGCCCTGAAATATGAATCAGAACTTGAATTCAGGGATGTACACCTGGAGAGCAAGCTAAAACAGATTGATTCGTTATTGTCTGAACATGCAGTCTGAGAACACAGATCAGGTTCTTTGAAAGTATGATTGCCCGCTTAACCCAAATACGATTGTAAACTCAACATTACAATAACAAAGGGTTCACTACATGGTCATTAGATCAGGCCTTAACCTTGTTCGCAAGGTATGCGCACGGCGCATCATTGGAAGTTCGAGGGGCCAGGTGGCCTAAAGCGTGTCAATAAGGGGTTTACCAACTCCCTTTTGGGTTAAAGCGGGCAGTTTTTCCTTCTCCCGGGTTTTATGCACCTAACAATAAAATCATGGGAACACTATTAATTAACATCATTTTGGTCATTGCCGGTGCCGGTGCAGGAATTGCACTCGCCACTACAGCCATGCGCAAAAGCCTCCTGCGCAAAAGCGAGGCATTGCTCGAAGAAGCGAAAGAAAAAGCTGAAGTAATTAAGAAGGAAAAAATGCTGCAGGCCAAAGAGAAATTTCTTCAGCTGAAAACCGAACACGAAGCATATGTAAATGAGAAAAATTCAGCTCTGCAGAAAGCCGAAAACCGCATGCAGCAACGCGAACAGTCACTAAATCAAAGGATGGACGAGTTTCAGCGCAAGCAACGTGAACTCCAGTCCCAAAGCCAACAACTCAATAATCAGTTGGAAGTCCTGCAGAAAAGGCAGACCGAACTCGACCGGATACATGATGAGCATGTGAGCAAGCTCGAACAGATATCAGGTATGTCAGCTATGGAGGCCAAAGAACAACTTGTCGAAAGCATGCGCGACGACGCAACTTCTGAAGCCATGACTTTGATCCGTGACATTGTGGATGAGGCCAAACTCACCGCAAATACCGAGGCAAAAAAGATCGTTATCGAAACCATTCAGCGCACTGCAGCCGAACATGCCATTGAGAACACAGTAACTGTATTCAATATAGAAAGTGATGAAATCAAAGGCCGTATCATCGGGCGTGAAGGTAGAAATATCAGGGCGCTTGAGGCACTCACCGGAGTCGAAATCATTATTGACGACAGCCCCGATGCAATATTACTCTCAGGCTTCGATCCCGTGCGGCGGGAAATAGCTCGCTTGTCACTGCACAAACTTGTTACTGACGGCCGCATCCACCCTGCCAGAATTGAAGAAGTTGTTAAGAAAACCGAAAAACAGATCGAACAAGAGATTCTTGAGACCGGCAAGCGCACAGTCATTGACCTTGGAATACACAATCTTCATGGCGAATTGATCAAAATGATCGGGAGAATGAAATACCGCTCCTCCTATGGGCAGAACCTGCTGCAGCATTCAATAGAAGTAGCAAACCTGAGCGCTACAATGGCTGCTGAACTTGGACTGAATACAAAAGCAGCCAAAAGGGCGGGTCTTCTGCACGACATTGGTAAAGTAGCCGAAAATGAGGCTGAACTTCCGCACGCTATTCTCGGAATGAAGATTGCTGAAAAGTTCAAGGAGAAGCCGGATATTTGCAATGCCATTGGTGCACACCACGATGAAATTGAAATGGAAACGCTGATTGCTCCTATTGTTCAGGTGTGCGATGCCATTTCAGGTGCACGCCCTGGTGCCCGCCGCGAAGTTGTTGAAGCATATATTCAGCGATTGAAAAAACTCGAGGAAATGGCACTTGCCTATCCGGGTGTTGTGAAAACATATGCCATTCAGGCGGGACGCGAACTTCGCGTCATTGTTGGTTCTGATAAGGTTTCTGATCAGGATGCCGACAGACTGGCATTTGACCTTTCTCGTAAGATCCAAAGCGAAATGACCTATCCCGGTCAGATAAAAATAACTGTAATCCGGGAAACAAGGGCAATAAGTTATGCAAAATAGCCTTTATTTATTCACAAAAATTTAAGATTATGAAAAAAGTAATGTTGATCGTTTTTATGAGTCTTCTGTCAGCCGGACTCTTTGCCCAAAGCCCCATTGGCGATGGAGGAAAACAAATTAATATCGGAACAGGATTTTCAACCTGGGGAATTCCGCTATATGCCGGGATGGACTTCGGGGTACATCCTGATATTACCGTGGGATTTAATGTCTCGTATAGATCTTACAGTCACCGTTGGAGTGCTGATGATTACAGGCTGAATGTGCTGGGATTGTTCGCCAATGGTAACTATCATTTTAACACTCTATTGAACATTCCTCAGGAATGGGATCTTTATGCCGGTCTCAGTCTGGGTTTTGTTTCTGTGAGCGCACCATCAGCATACAAAGGTGGCACTGTCTCCGGTCTGGGACTTGATCTTCAAATAGGCGGACGTTACTATTGGAACGATCGTTGGGGCGTTAACCTTGAATTTGGTGGCGGAAATGCTGCATCAGGTGCACGGATCGGTGTGTCTTATGTCTTGTAGACCAGACCTTTAAAAAGGTTCTTTGTTTCAAACCGGTAACGGATAAAGTTACCGGTTTTTTATTTGATGCCGAAAATGCTATTTACAGTAGGTTCAGTCCTCTTTTGATGAGTCGCTCATATGAAGCATCGTGTTTTTTTAGATTATTCAGATGCGAAAGTATCTCATTCTGAGGTACACCAGTGAAACCTTCTGATCTTTGGATAAGTTCGTACACTTCGAGAGGAAGCAGCCAATCATTTGGAAACTCGCTGGTTAAATTGTTCCAGATGGCCGGTATTCTGTCGAATCCGCTTCCCGATTCCCGTATCAGGCGCAGCTCGCCGTATAAGCGATGCAGTTTTTTTTGCTGGACAGAGTAATGTATTTTGTGTGTTTTTTCAGCAGGTACAGGGTATTCAAGTCCGAAGGCGTCAGCATTAGCAGGGCCGCCATAAGCCGAAATGATGGATTCACCAACGGCCATGTCATAAACTCCCCAGTCAGGTTGAAACAAAATTCTGTCCTGATACTGAACCGTGCAGTCGTCAAAACTGAGCAGTACGAGTTTGTCGTCGTGTCGGGTTGTTGACCGCAGTTTTCCGCGTACGGTAAGTCCGGATTCAAATTCAAGAGTTGCGTATTTTCCCGTTATCAGCCCAATTTGACTTAAGTCGTGATCATCGAGGTATCGAGGTGGCTTTACTGCGTTTTTGAAGCGTCCGATTGGTGATCCAAAACCATGTGCATGATAATCGATACCGTGCCCTTCAAGCATAATGTTGTTACAGCAAAGCAGGGTGGGGCCTTTGGTGAAGAGATATACTGGTTGATTTTGATGCAGGATATAATCAGTAAAAGTACCCGAAACCTGCAGTCCTGAACTGTACACACAGGTAGCCGTATTGCCCGATTCAATGGCTTTCAGCAAGCCTTCAATGCCTCCTTTTCGTAAGGCCATCCGGTTGGCAAACTCATCCAGAACAGTGGTCAGGTGCTTGAAGTCAGGTGTCACAAACAATTGTGGTTGTTGTGTAGTGATGTCAAAATTGTAGTATACCGCATCAATCGTGTATGGTAATTTCAAGACTTTTTCACTCATGGCACCGGCGCTTTCTCCGATTGAAGATAGTAACCCTGCACCGTATATCTTTGGGGCTTTCAAATCACCAATCATGCCGTATTCAACAGTCCACCAGTGGAGATTCCTGATAAGTGCCATTTCAGACGGCAATCCCATATTTGATTCGAGCCCGGCCAGCAATTCTTCGGCATTCCTGATGTTGTCGGCAGAAGTGTTAGGGTCTGCTTTGAGAATCGAAAGATGACGAATGGCCTCATATAAGGCAAAATCAGCTGAAGAAGAAAAGGCTTTTGAGCCAATTTCACCGAAATAGCGCAGGTATTCAGCATATTCAGGATCAGCAATAATCGGGGCATGGCCTGCGGCTTCATGAATAATGTCAGGTGCAGGGGTGTATTCAATCTGATCAATGGGCCTGATGTCGGCAGCAATAACCAGAACATTATAGGCCTGAAATTCCATGAAAGCAGCCGGAGGTATAAACCCATCAACTGTTACAGCTGCCCATCCAATTCTGGACAAAATATTGTTCATGGTCTCAATGTCGGGTATGCGGTCCACGCTGATACCCGTGCGCTCCAACCCCTGCAGGTATGAGGAATGCGCCTTATCCTTCAAAAATGAAACATTCTGTTGCATCACGAACCGCCACACAGCATGATCCTGCCATGTATAGTCATTGTAATTCTGATCAATAATCAGTTTCCGCAAATGTTGCGGAAGCTTGTTCAATACTTCGTTTTGCATCATGGCTGCTTATTTAGAATCATTTTGAATAGCGAAATTATATATTTCTGCTGAATCTGTAGATAATATGCAAACGTTTTCGGAAAATTTAACAGGTTATACAATTTGCTAATTTTTACTGCCATAACCTGAGATACCTATATGGATCAATCGTTTCCCAGATCGCCCAGCAGTGGCACAAATCTGAATGCACCATGTGATTCTTCTTTTGTTGTGCCATCGGCATTTTTAATAATACGCAGCATATGCTGGATATCGTCTTTACCATGTGGCACAACCAGAATGCCGCCGGGTTTCAGCTGATCCACAAGGGGCTGTGGTATTTCCGGGGCAGCAGCTGTGATTATAATTCTGTCGAAAGGCGCAAATGATGGTAAACCAAGGTATCCATCGCCAAGGAATAATTTTACCGGATATCCCAGCCGGGTCATAAATTCTTTGGTCTTCTGATAAAGTTTTCGCTGACGTTCAATGGAATATACCCTGGCTCCCATTTCTGCCAATACCGAAGCCTGATAGCCTGATCCTGTTCCTATTTCGAGTACTTTCATGCCTTTTTTCATTTGCAGCAGTTCAGTCTGAAAAGCAACAGTAAAGGGCTGCGATATCGTCTGACCTGATCCTATCGGAAAAGGCTTGTCCTGATAGGCAAACTCCAGGAATGAAGAGTCCATGAAGTAATGTCGCGGAATTTTTTCCAGAGCCGCCAACACCGACTCATCACGGATTCCTTTTTGTCTGATTCCTTCAACAAGTTGTTTTCTAAGACCTTTATGCCTGTAAGTATCTATCATTTCCAACTGTGTCATACTCCCTTTAATTTAGAGCAATTCTAAATTTGTCCGCTGCGAATTTAGCCATTCTAAAGGCTCGAAAAAGACTATTTTTGCACAAATTAGAAGCTATGTTAAAAATCGGGGTTTTGGGAGCAGGCCATCTGGGCAAGATACATTTACGCTGCATCAAGCAGATCGAACAATATGAACTGGTTGGGTTTTTCGACACCGACCCTGAAACCGCAGCGAAAGTAAGTCAGGAGTTCGGTATCAGAAGTTATGCCGACATAAGCTCTCTGATAGATGCAGTTGACGTGGTGGATATAGTTACGCCAACAGTGTCGCATTTCAGCTGTGCCAGCGAATCGCTGCGCAAGTCTCGTCATGTTTTCATTGAGAAACCCATTGTAGCTACCCCTGTTGAAGCCAATGCACTCATGGAGCTTGCCAAAGAAGCCAGTGTAAAAGTGCAGGTCGGCCATGTAGAACGTTTCAATCCTGCCTTTATGGCGGCACGTGATTCCATTAAGAACCCTATGTTTATTGAAACCCATAGGCTGGCTCAGTTTAATCCCCGCGGAACAGATGTGCCCGTTGTACTTGACTTGATGGTGCATGATATTGATATCATTCTGAGTGTGGTACGCTCGCCCATCCGCAAAATTAGTGCCAGCGGTGTGGCCATTGTCAGTGACACCCCCGACATCACAAATGCACGTATCGAGTTCGACAACGGTTGTGTTGCCAACCTTACTGCCAGCCGTATTTCAATGAAAAACATGCGTAAATCCAGATTTTTCCAAAAGGATGCTTACATCACTGTCGACTTCCTGGAGAAGAAAAGCGAAATCGTTCGCATGAAGGATGTTCAGGGCGAACCTGACGATCCGATGGCAATGATAATCGATCTCGGCAATAATAAAGGCATGAAGCAGATAATTTTCGAAAAGCCTGATATCGAACCTGTTAACGCGATAATGCTTGAGTTGGAGAGTTTTTACAAAGCTATTGTAAACAACCAGCAGCCTCCGGTGACAATCGAAGACGGTTACAATGTGCTTTCAGTTGCCTATCAGATACTCGAGAAGGTGCATGATAACCCTGTTCGTCCTTAATTTGATTCCCTGCACAATATTGTGGCCATTTCCCGCGTTTGTCGCCTGAACCAAGTTAACCTGCCAGATATGGGGAGGAGATTTTACGCGCTTAGTGCTTTTGTACCAGTAATACTCTTTTTCTTATTCATTTCATCGTGCAGAAAATTTGACGGAGATCAGACAATACCTTCTTTCATACAGATTGACAGTATTGCGTTGAGCTCTGATTATTTCACTGAAGGTGCCAACACCCACAACATTACTGATGCCTGGGTGTATGTGAATGATCAGGTAGTTGGCGCCTTTGAGCTGCCGGCACTTGTTCCGGTACTGATGAAAGGCATCAATAAAATCGAGATTCGCCCAGGAATCAAACTTAATGGAATTTCTTCCACCAGAGCCCCTTATCCTTTTTATAAACCCTATATTATTGAAGCAAAACTTGTCGAAGACAGCGTAACTGTTCTCAAACCAGTCGTTTCGTACTACAGTACCACCCAGTTTGCCTGGATCGAAGACTTCGAAGGAAGCAGCATTTCGCTGGAGAAGACCAACAAAAGCGACACAGTGATCGAGCGGACAGCGCCTGGTGATCCGGAGGCCTATACTTCTCAGTACTCAACGTATTCTGGTAAGGTGCACCTGTTGGATGAGGTTAAGAAATTTGAAATCGTTACGTTTAACGGATATATTTTGCCAGGTAAGGGTACACCTGTATTTGCAGAAATTGATTATAAATGCAACCGGGGTTTCGGAGTTGGCGTCTTCATCAAAAACAGTAACGCAATACTCACTTTTCCGCTTGTAGTTGTGAACAAATCTGACATCTGGAACAAAATCTATATCAATTTAAGCCCTATCGTTACCGAGTACCCGAATGCCGAATATGTAAAATTATTCCTTGACTCGGATTTGGGGAACGATGAAACGGAGGCAATTTATTTTTTTGATAACCTAAAAATTGTGTACCGAAATAATCAGTAATGAATAAAAAACTACAGGTTATAAAGTATTTGTTTCTAGATTGGCTAGCAGCATTCCTTGCCTGGTTTTTGTTCTATATCTTCCGGAAACAAGCAGAAGACCCTGATTTTCATGAGTATTTTGAGGTGATTTTCGCCGATGACAATTTTTGGATCGGAATTATTTTCATTCCACTTGGATGGGTTTTATTGTACACTATGGTTGGTTCTTATAGAAGAGTGTACAGAAAGTCAAGGCTTAACGAATTGGGTCAAACGATCATTATTACCCTGATAGGGGTAACAGTTATTTTCTTTGTCGCCATCCTTGATGATGTTATAATAACATACAAATCTTATTACCAGTCATTTCTCGTATTGTTCATCCTGCATTTTTCACTTACATATACAGGCAGATTGGCACTGACATCTGTTACTGTGCGAAAAGTTCACAAGAAACTCATTGGTTTTAATACAGTTATTGTTGGAAGCAATGGAAATGCAATGGCTATTTATGAAGAAGTTGAGAAACAGGAACGTTCTTCAGGTAATATTTTTGTTGGTTTTGTAAGTGTTTACGATCGCGACAACTATAAAATTGGCAGGATACTGCCACATTTAGGAAAGTATGATGATCTGAAGGAAATTGTCGAGCGGCATCAGATTGAAGAAGTTATCATTGCAATAGAACGTTCGGAAACATCCACTATCGACAATATCATTGCACGGCTGGAAGATACCAATGTGGTGATCAAGATTATTCCGATCATGCAGGATATTCTTTTTGGCTCAGTGAAACTTTCGGGTATCTGGCATGCGCCCCTGATTCAGATTTCTCCTGACCTGATGCCAGCTTGGCAGCAAAGCACCAAGAGGATACTTGATATATTGGTGTCCATTCTGGCCATGATAGCGCTAATCCCTCTGTATGTTTTCACTGCTTTAGGTGTAAAACTTTCTTCCAAAGGCCCGGTTCTTTATTCTCAGGAAAGAGTTGGACTAAGAGGTAAGCCATTTAAGATGCATAAGTTTCGAAGTATGTATTCGGATGCCGAAAAGGCAGGCCCACAACTCTCGAAGGAAGATGATCCTCGAATAACTCCTTTTGGAAAGTTCATCCGCAAAGTCCGTCTTGATGAAATCCCGCAGTTTTATACTGTACTTAAAGGCGATATGTCACTTGTCGGCCCGCGTCCCGAAAGGCAATACTATATTGATCAAATCGTGAAAAGGGCACCGCATTACAGACTTCTGCTCAAGGTGAAGCCCGGAATCACCTCTTGGGGCCAGGTTAAATTTGGTTATGCGTCCAATGTGGACGAAATGATTGAGCGTCTTAAATACGACATTCTTTATATCGAAAACATGTCGTTGGCAATGGATCTGAAGATCATGATCTACACTGTGATGATTGTGCTGCAGGGAAGGGGTAAATAAACCCAGACCAGGACCATGATTTGGATTTCTGCACGCTACAACTGACCGTTTTCGATCATAAGCACAATAGCTTCAATCAATTCATCCTCTCCTTTCGGATCGTATTTTGTTTTCAGGTTGTAACCCCAGAGACGGGCAAATGTTTGGTAGAAAAAAGCCGTGAAATTGCCACGCAAATCCTGAAGCAGACTAAATGAAGTTTCTCCGGTTTCACGGTCAATAAGTTTTATCAGAATCTTTCCCTGTGTGAAGGTAAGGTCGCGCAAATCTTTTCCAAACTGCTCTTCAATCTCTTTTTCGGCTTGCTTCATGATCTTTTTCCGTTCCTTATCGTTTTTAGCCTTCAAAAGGATTGCTTCGTACTCTTTAAGTTTTATACCCGCAAGCCTGGCATAAGGATAAACTTTTTTGACATGGTATATCAACTTTTCGATTTTACGGATATCACGTCTTGAATCAAAGATCCTGATGGAATAAACAGGTACTTCAGGAAGATTCACGATCAGCACTGTGTCGCCATGATGAACTTTTGCAAAAACCACATACGTGCTGTCGGGTCGCATGGTTTGCGATTTAAGGGAGGGTGAAATCAACAACAGGAAAAATCCGACTATGATATACCTTGCAAATTTCATCATGCAATGAAGTTGAATAAATGAGATTCGTAGGTTTTGTTGCAACAACTGTGCCATGAACACTTACAGGGTATCAGGCAACTTTAAGTTTGGAAATGCCGGATTTATTAAACTTCGAATGTGCTTTCTCTAAAGTGATGTGAAGTTCACGAACTCCTTTTTTTGAGGGCAGTTCGAACATGTCATCTGTTAGTATGGCCTCAAGCATGGCTCTTAGTCCGCGGGCACCAAGCTTGAATTCGATGGATTTCTCAACTACAAAGTCAAGCACTGTCTCATCCAGAATTAATTTGATGCCGTCCATTTCAAATAACCTGACAAACTGCTTGACGAGTGCATTTTTCGGATCTGTAAGAATGCGTTTTAGTGTTTCTTTGGTCAGAGGATGCAGATAGGTGAGAATGGGTAAACGACCGACAATTTCGGGGATGAGGCCGAATTTTTTCAGGTCGGCGGGAGCAATATATTGCAGCAGGTTGTCCTTGTCGACAAGCTGTTTTGTGTCTGATCCATATCCTATAACATTGGTGCGTGTGCGTGCGGCAATAATACGTTCGATACCATCAAAGGCACCACCTGCAACGAAGAGGATGTTTTTTGTGTCGACCTGAATCATTTTTTGTTCAGGATGTTTTCGTCCACCCTGAGGGGGTACATTAACTATTGTTCCTTCGAGCAGTTTCAAAAGAGCCTGCTGTACACCTTCGCCCGACACGTCGCGTGTGATGCTTGGATTATCGCTTTTTCTGGCAATCTTGTCAATCTCGTCAATAAAAACAATGCCCTTTTCAGCGGCCTTAACATCATAGTCGGCGGCTTGAAGCAGTCTTGAAAGAATGCTTTCCACATCTTCACCAACATAACCGGCCTCAGTAAGCACAGTTGCATCCGCAATGGCGAAGGGTACATGTAGCATCCGGGCGATGGTACGTGCCAGAAGGGTTTTGCCTGTTCCGGTTTCACCAACCAGAATGATATTTGATTTCTCAATTTCTACATCATCCTTGGTCTGTGGTTGTGTTATCCTTTTATAATGGTTGTACACGGCAACGGCAAGAACCCTCTTTGCCTCATCCTGACCAATAACATACTGATCAAGAAACTCTTTGATTTGCAAAGGTTTGAGTAGTTTAAAATCGGGAGCAATGTGCTTTGTCGTACGCTCTTGTTCCTCGCCGAGAATAATATAGGCCTGTTCGATGCAACCATCACAGATGTGTGCATCAAGGCCTGACACCAGTAATTTGGTTTCTTGTTTAGGCCTTCCGCAAAAGGAACATACATCTTGTTTACGGGCCATGGTAACTTGCTATTTTGCCTGATTCTTGATGAGAACTTCGTCAATCATACCATATTCCTTGGCTTCTTCAGCTGTCATCCAGTAGTCGCGGTCCGAATCTTTCCAGATCCGTTTGTAGGGCTGTCCGCTATGATCGGCGATGATATCATAAAGTTCCTTTTTAAGTTTTTGAATCTCACGGGCAGTTATCTCAATGTCTGAGGCTTGTCCCTGAGCTCCGCCCATTGGTTGGTGAATCAGGATGCGAGAATGCTTCAAAGCAGTGCGTTTGCCTTTAGCTCCGGCACAGAGCAACACAGCACCCATTGAAGCAGCAATACCAGTGCATATGGTTGAAACATCAGGACTTATATATTGCATTGTGTCATAGATGCCCAAACCTGCATAGACCGAACCACCGGGTGTGTTTAGATAAATCTGTATATCACGCTTTGAATCAACCGATTCAAGGAATAGAAGTTGCGCCTGAATAATGTTGGCTACATAATCATCAATCGGAACACCCAGAAAAATAATCCTGTCCATCATGAGCCTCGAAAAAACATCCATGGTGGCAATGTTCAGCTGACGTTCCTCAATGATGGTAGGGGAGATGTAACCTCTGAATTTTTTGGCGTAATCATCGAGACCACGGCTGCTGAAGCCAAGATGTTTGCCGGCATATTTTCGGAATTCGTTTTCCATGGAATTATTGATTGTTTTCATTTTTAATCATTTCAAAATACTCTTCTTTACTCATTTCTTTTTCAATCTTTTGGATATTGGTTTTGAAAAATGAGGAAAGTTTTTGCTCCGCAAGCTGATCGGCTATGCGTCTTTCTTCTTCTTTGTTCTTCAGAATCATGTCAACAATACCTTCCATCCTTTGGCCTGATTCCTCTGATTCTTCATTGAAACTGCTCAGTCCTCCGAAAAAATATGACTTAACAAAATTTCGGATATCTTTTGTGGTCACATTCAGTTCATTGTGTGCCGCTGATAATTTACTTTCTATTAATTGCCACCGGAAGGTGCGTGCATAAGATTCATATTGCGCGGCTACCTGATCTTCGGTCATTTTGCCTTCGCTGTTGTCCACAATCCATTTCATCAGAAAATCATCAGGCAACGATATCCTGTGTCCTTCAACCAGTGCTTCAACAGATTTATTCAAGAAATAACGATCCGTTTCGCGCTCAAACTGTTTTTCGATATCCTCGGTGAGCAATTCATAGAATCTGGTTTCGTCGATATCCTCGATTCCAGGAAATACAACGGCAAAAAACTCATGATTCATTTCTGCAGGTTCATGCAGGTGTATTTCGGTAACAGTCAGGTAAAGTGTGTCAGTCAACGTTTGATCCCCGTCCTCAACAGACAAAAGTTGTTTTGCCTTACTGTTATCGCTAAAAGCATCAGCAGCAACAAACTCCATATTAAATCCATTTCCCTGATGGAGTAATTGTTTTTGGTAAGTTTCGGTCAGGTCGTCATACTTTACTTCGATTTCCTTTGTGTCTTTATTTTCATCATCGGATTCTTCAGATTTGAGCTGAAGTTTGCATGAAATACTGACACCTTTTTCAATTTTTTCGGGATGGGAGTGAATACCGTGCCTGTTTCTAAGGTCTTCAGCAGCTTTTTCAATGGTTTCTTTATCGGCTTTGATACGCGGATATTCAAGTGTGCCGGCCTTTGTCAGATCAAGTTCAAACTCGGGGGCAAGTCCTATGTCGAAATGAAAATGATAATCTGTGTTTTGATCAAAATCTACCGTTCCTGTTTTTTCGATGTTGGCCAGCGGATGACCCAGTATGGTGAGCTTATTGTCTGTGATATAGCTGTTTAAGGCATCCGAAACAAGTTTATTTACTTTATCTGCCAGTACGGCTTTTCCGTACATCTTCTTTACAAGTCCAAGTGGGACTTTGCCTGGCCTGAATCCGGGCATGCTGGCTTTTTTCTGGTATTCACGCAATTCGCCTGCTACCTGATCTTCATAATCTTTCTGCTCCAATGTAATGTGTAGGCTTGCAGTGAGTTCGGACGTCTGTTCTTTTACAATGTTCATACTTTTCGATTAACTAAGCAGTAAATTTAATGGATAATGGGCATAGAAATTAACCCTGATTTTTTATTACCTGATCAAAAACCAATCAACATAATTATTAAGTAGTGCGGATGAAGGGACTCGAACCCCCACGCCTCTCGGCACCAGATCCTAAGTCTGGCGCGGCTACCAATTACGCCACATCCGCGTGCTATAACCTGTATATGCAACTCCAAATAAGGGCGCAAATATACGAATTATTTCATCAACCGACTTTTATACTGATGAGTCTTATTAGCTTTATTTTGTTGAAAATTCTATTCGTCTATTTCTGTATGGAGATAGCGAATAATACTCTAAATTTGTTGGCTGATGGATAAGTTTTTTAAGGCGGGTATTTGCTGACAAACACAGGTATATCGAAATTAAGGTTTTTCAAACCTATTAACCGGCTGATCATATTGTTAGCCTTGGTTCAGTCTGTCGATGCACAGGAGATGCCAGGATTGCTGAACAGCAACTATGCCGGTGTGTCATCAGTCCTGATTAATCCAGCAAATATGGTGTTATCGAAAAGTTATTTCGATATGCATTTACTTACTTTGCAGTCATTTACCCAGAACAATCTCATCTATATTCCCGGTGAGGATTACAGAATTACAAATTTTATAGATCCTGAAAATGATCTGCCTAAGTATCCGCCTGACAACAACAACTTTCTCTACTACCGGAATTCATTGGATAAATTTGCCTTCAATCAGCAAAGGTTTACAGGCCCATCTGCCATGATGATGTATGGTGACCATGCTGTAGCTTTACATACCGCTGTACGAACCCATGTATCGGCCACCAATGTTCCTTACGAAATTGGTGTTTTCAGTATTGAGGGCTTGAAGTATGATCCGCTGCATAATATTAACTTCTGGAGTAAAAATGAACGCATTTCGGCGATGGCATGGGGCGAAATTGGTTTGAGTTATGCATGGGCATTTAAAAAAGAGTTTCGTGATAAATGGTCTGCCGGCATCACTGTGAAAAGACTTTTGGGACATAGTGCCGGATTTATGAAAGTTGATGAAATTGATTATATGGTGCTCAATGACAGCACGATACATATAAGGTCATTGACTGCTGATGCCGGCTTTTCTGTTCCGGTTGATTACGATTCAAATGAATTTCCTGATGATGGCCCATTATTTAAAGGAGGTGGTTTTGGAGTTGATATGGGATTGACCTTTACCAGAATGAAACAAGGTTTTCAAAGATACAACCCGGATCAATTATGCGAATTTCCCTACAGTGATTATGAATTCAGGTTAGGCATAAGCATTCTTGATTTTGGTGCAGCAAAGTTCGGTACTCATTCCAAATTGCATCGGTTTGAAGACGTTGGTTTGTTGTGGACAAACTATGATTCAGTCAATTACTCCAACCTAAACCAAATGGCAGCGGAATTCAGCCAGCTTTTTACAGGCGACCCGGCTGCGTCGCTTCAGGCCGAAAGTTTTACACTCGGACTTCCCACTGCAATTAGTGTGCAATTCGACTATCACTACCGAAGGAATGTTTATCTCAATGCCACCTGGGTGCAGGCAGTTCCGGTTTGGAAGTATTCACTGATCAGACCCTCCCAGATAGCATTTACCCCCCGATATGAAACGGATTGGTTTGAATTTAGTTTGCCTTTGAGCCTTTTTCAATACCGTATTCCCCGCATAGGTGCATCAGTCAGGTTCGGATATTTGACAGTTGGGACCGAAAGACTTGGAACCTGGCTTGGCATGGCCGACCTCACCGGAATCGATATTTATGCTTCGTTCAAGTTTAACCTTCGTAAAGGAAAATGCCTCAAGAAACGGACAACCGATTACTGCGAAAACGAAGAATATGGCTTCACCAAAAAACAGCTGCGCTTGTTTAAGAAAAGAGTGAGATAAAGTTGTTTCAGGCCTGCAATTCGTAATCCCTTAAAGCTTCATTCAGCGATGTTTTCAAATCGGTCGACTCTTTTCGTTTTCCAATGATCAGCGCACAAGGAACCTGATAATCGCCTGCAGGAAATGATTTTGTTACCGTACCTGGTATAACGACAGATCTTTCAGGAACAAAGCCACGGTATTCTGCAGGTTTTGCTAGGCTTACATCAATGATTCGTGTTGATTGAGTAAGCACTACATTCGCACCTAAAACTGCTTCGCGGCCAACCCGTACACCCTCAACAATGATGCACCTTGAACCTATAAAACATCCATCCTCAATGATTACAGGTGAAGCCTGAACAGGTTCGAGCACGCCACCTATGCCCACGCCGCCACTTATATGAACATTATTGCCAATTTGTGCGCATGAACCAACAGTAGCCCATGTGTCGATCATGGTTCCGCTGCCTACCCATGCGCCAATGTTTACATATGAAGGCATCATGATCACTCCCGGAGAAAGGTAAGATCCGTATCGGGCAACAGCCTGAGGAACAACTCTTATTCCCAGTTCTTTATATCCTCTTTTGAGTGGAATCTTATCATGAAATTCAAAAATACCTGCTTCCATTACACTCATGTCACGCAATGGAAAATACAGTACGACCGCCTTCTTCACCCACTCGTTTACCTGCCAAACATTGTTTACAGGTTCGGCAACCCTAAGATTGCCACGGTCAATTTGTTCGATTACCTGAAGTACAGCTTCCCGAATCTCCGGAGCCTTGAGCAAAAGTCGGTTATCCCATGCTGCATTTATCTTATCCTGAAGAATGTTCATGCGAAATGTTTTGATAAAAGTACAAAACCAAATGGGATCGCAACCAATAAAACCAGCCGATTTCCTGAAATTCTTTCTATTTTTGCAGGGTTTTTACTCAATAACAAAAAGTTATGGGCCGGATAGTGGCAATTGATTATGGACAGAAAAGAAGCGGCCTGGCTGTGACTGATCCATTGCGACTGTTTGCCACCGGGCTCGAAACGGTCACAAGCCATACATTGATCGATTTTCTGAAAAAATACCTCAGTCAGGAAACCGTTGACTGTATTGTTGTTGGTGAGCCGCGCGATATGCGAAACCGTGCCTCTGATGCCAGCCGTTTTACCGAACCTTTTGTGCGTACCTTGCGAAATGCTTTTCCTGAAATACAAGTGGAACGTTACGATGAACGATTCACATCAAAAATGGCGTTCCAAAGTATGATTGATGCCGGCCTGAACAAAAAAAAGAGGAAGGATAAAGCACTCGTGGATACTATAAGTGCTACGATCATGTTGCAATCCTACCTTGAATACATCAACAACAAAAAGAACAACTGATGATTTTGCCAATTGTTGCCTATGGCCATCCCACACTTAGAATGGTGGCCGAAGACATCGACAGGGATTACCCCAATCTGAATGAACTGATCAGTGATATGTGGGAAACCATGTACGCTGCCAATGGAATTGGACTTGCCGCTCCTCAGGTAAACAAGTCAATTCGCCTTTTCGTGATAGATGCATCAGTTTATGTCGAAGAGCATCCCGAAACAAAGGATTTTAAAAAAGTGTTTATCAACGCGCACATTGAAGAGGAGACAGGGGAGGAAGTGGCAATGAGCGAGGGATGTCTCAGCCTTCCGGGGCTAAGCGAAGACATTTCCCGGAAACCAAAGCTGCTGATCCGCTACCTCGATGAACATTTTGCAGAGCATCGGGAAGTTTATGATGGTTTTCTGGCCAGGGTGATACAACATGAGTATGACCATATCGAAGGAGTACTGTATGTGGACAGAATCAGTAGTTTCAGACGGATGCTGCTCAAGGGAAAACTTAGGGATATTTCCAATGGCGACATTGATGTGGATTACAGAATGATTTTTCCGAACATAAGAAGAAAGGTTAGATAAAATGAAATTACTGAAATACAACATGTTTGCTTTTCCTTTGATGGCTGTTTTGCTCATGCTGTTGTTGTTTTCGTGTCGGCAGCCTGTAGCGGTTGAAACTGTGGAGCAACAGATCGCAAGGCTCGAGAATGAGCTCTTTGATCAGGACGGTGTGATCATTGCAGAAAACGCTGATGCTTTGATCAGCTTATATGAACAATGGGCCGACTCGTTACCACAACACCCCAGATCTCCCGAATACCTGTTCATTGCCTCCGACCTGTCGATTAATTCGATTAACGTAAACCGCACCATGCGTTTGCTCGATAAAGTTATTTCCGGATATAGCGATTATGCCAACAGAGGCTTGTGCATGTTTCTAAAGGGGTTTGTTTATGAAGAACAACTTAACGACACTGCCTCTGCACGCGTGCAATATGAAGCTTTTCTTAAGGAGTATCCTGAACACGAATTTGCTGATGATGCACACTTGGCCATCCGCAACCTTGGAAAATCAGTCGAAGACCTTATCAGGGAGTTTGAGTCGGCTAATGAACAATAAGATTAGTCAGCTTTTGGCTTAATCCTGTTTTGTGGTTTATATGATTGTTGGATTTATTTTATAGATATTCAGTATATTGTATTCAGCTTACATTAATAACCACCTGACCCATTTTTACTCCCGATTCGAAATATTCGTGTGCGATTGCGGTTTCTTCGAGCGGAAAGGATTTGTCTATAAAAAGCTGAAGTTGTCCTTTTGAAACCAGGTCTGCCAAAAAGTGTAGTTCGGCTTTACGTTCCTGTGGCGAACCGAAGATTACTTTCTTGTTTCCGGCAACTGAGGTCAGCATCATTTGCAGCATTTCTTTGGGGCCACCGGCAACGGAGCAGTATCTTCCCCCGGGATTCAGCAGCTTCCGCATATCGCAAAAAGAGTTATGTCCGACAACTGTGTCGACAATGATATCGTATTTTTTAAGCTGGCTCTGATAATCCGGATCTTTATAATCAAGGACGGTTTCAGCTCCGGTCGACCTTACAATTGATCCTTTTTCAGCAGAACAAATGCCTGTTACACAGGCACCAAAGTAACGGGCGAGTTGCACGGTAATCAAACCGACACCACCTGATGCTCCTCTGACAAGAACACTTTCACCGGGTTTAATTTTAGCTTTTTGCAAAAAATACAGTGCAGTCAGGCCTCCGAATGAGAGTGATGCAGCAGTTTCATACGAAAGCGTGACAGGTTTGTGGATCAATGCGCTGCTTTCAGGTCTGCACACGTATTCTGCATATGCCCCCAAATAAGCAGATCCAATGCCGAACACCTCATCCCCCGGCTTAAAAAGACTCACGGAAGCTCCTGTTTCCACCACAACACCCGAAAGTTCGGTGCCCAGAATCTGTTTTCCTGGCTTCCTGAACCCAAACATCAGCCTCGGAATTATCCCGAATCCTGGAGGAATGTAAGTAAAACCTCTTATGTTGCAATCACCAGTTGTAACTGTAGCCGCTTTTACCCTGATGAGCACTTCCCGCGGACCGGGGATTGGTTTAGGCATTTCTTTTAATTTCAATACTTCGGGAGGGCCATATGAATCATATACTATTGCCTTCATCTTTATATAGGTTTGGTTTTGTCTTTGCTTTTCTTCAGTTTGATCAATACAGGATCTTCATCAGCCTTGTAAGCGAATACTTCTTCCAGTGTTTTCCCGAAAACATAAGCAATCCTGAAGGATAACTCCAGTGTTGGAAAGTATTTTCCGTTTTCAATTGCAACTATCGTTTGCCTTGTTACACCCGTTTTGTCGGCCAGCTCCTGCTGCGTCATTTCGCCGGCAAAAAATCTTTGGGTTCTGATTTTGTTGCTGATAAACTCACTTTTCATCCTAAACTCCTTTCCTGTAGTAAATGAACTTGGCAATGTCTGAAACGATTCCTGCAAGAAAACCCGAGATGATCAGTGCTAAAAACATCACGAAAGGCTTCATTCCCAGCGCCTGAGAACCCATGGCCATAAAGAATCCCGATATAAATACCCAATGCGAAATACGTATCGATTTAAGTTCGATGAGTTTGTCGCGCTCATCAGTAATTTCCGGTATTTTTTCGCTGCTGATTATTCTGACCACTATATGAAAGATAATAAGGAATACGACCTGTACAACAATGGTAATAGGAATAAGCATCAGAAATGCTTTGCCGAGAAACTGAAGGTCGTTCAGCATTTGGTCGGTGAATGCTGCATACTTGCTGTGCAGGTAATAGGAGTAAGCGACAAGAATGATCAGGGTATTGAACAGTGATACCAAAATTTGTTTCTCTTGAAACGTAAGAGGTTCTTTCATGTCTTTTTCAATTTAACGTGTATGAAATATATGACGTAAAGATAATAATTATATACATAATGTCAAGAAAATTATACATTTTGAAAAAAATATTTTTCATATATATTATATAATAAAGCAAATGAGGATGTTATGTATGATTTATCTTAGAAGCATCTGTTCATGGAAAGTCCTGATAAAGCGTGTCTTTATCATTTGTACATCAATAGATGAGGGAAGTAAAATATTATTAATCAGGCGAATGCGATGAGAAGAGCCAACGCATCTTCAGGTTTTCCGTCTTCAATCAGGTGTTTTGCGTCATGGAAGACAGCTAATGGTTCAAGGGCATACCTTCCTGCCAAATTTGTATCCATCATGCAGTTGTCGATCAGTTCTTGATCGGGCAGGTGGTTCAGGTTGCCCAACTGACCGAGATCATTCCCGGTCAGATGAGCGCTCAACCTGATTTTTGCCGGCAGGTTGTCAATTCCTATTCCCAGGCTCGTTAGCGGTTTGGGAACAATAAACTTGTGGAGCCCTGAAGTCCGCACGTAATAGTCACCGCCCATACGTCCTACAAGATCGATGCTATCCTGATCAATTTCGTTGTTTGTATTCAGGACTTTTTCATCAACATGCATTAACATGATGTCGCAGATGATCAGGTTTCCTGCGCCCGGGCCATCACCTGTTTCAATGATTTGCCTCACCTTACATTCAAATTGAACGGGTGATTCCTGAACCCTCATTGGCCTGATCTTTTCAGACGGAATCGCAGTGAACCCCGACTTCACAAATTCATTGACTCCTTTGGGGTATTCGGTGCTGGAGAGACTGGTTTGTTGCACCATATTGTATGTAACCACATTGATCACTACTTCCGGAATCTGTTTCAGATTTTCAAAGGTGTGCTTTGTGGTGTTGTCCCGTCCACGCCTGGAAGGTGAGAAAATCAGGGTTGCAGGGTTAACCCCGAAGGCGTTGAAAAAACTAAATGGCGAAAGGTTTGGGTTGCCATCTGAATCAATTGTGCTGGCTAGAGCTATCGGGCGAGGGGCTATGCTTCCCAGAAGCAATCTGTGAAACTTCACATGATCATACGAAAGCGGGTCAACATGCATCATATTCTCAGTTTTTCGCAGGCAAAATAACTGTTTCACATGAGCCGAAACCAATACGGTAATTACCTTTTTCTGCCCATCCAGTCATGATGATTCTGTCATGGTCATTGATAAAAATCCTTTCGGTGCCGTCGCTCATTTTAAGCGGCCGTGTTCCTTTCCAGGCCAGCTCAAGCATGCTTCCGAACGAATCAGGTGTTGGTCCGCTGATGGTTCCCGAGCCATACATGTCACCGGGATTGATGTTGCATCCATTCACAGTTTGATGGGCAAGTTGCTGGGCAACACTCCAATACATGTATTTGAAGTTTGACCGGCAAACGAGGCTGGGCGGTGCATGTAATGGTTGCAGGTGAACTTCGAGTGATATGTCATAGTTGCGTTTGCCCTGCTGTGCCAGATATGGCAACACAGCCGGCTCCTGAATAGGCCCTTCCACTCTGAAGGGTTCAAGAGCTTCGAGGGTGACAATCCACGGGCTGATCACGGATCCGAAGTTTTTGGAAAGGAATGGGCCAAGTGGCACATATTCCCACTTTTGAATGTCGCGTGCAGATAAATCATTAAACAAGACCAACCCAAAGATGTGATCTTCTGCTTCATCCACCGGTATCGGACTACCTAAATCAGTGCGTCCGGAAGTCACAAAAGCGATCTCAAGTTCAAAATCAAGTTGATTACTCGGGCCGAAAACCGGTGGTTTCGTGTCATCGGGTCGTGTCTGTCCTTTGGGACGGTGAATATCGGTGCCGGAGACAACTATAGAAGAAGACCTTCCGTGATAACCAACCGGTAGATGTCGCCAGTTAGGAAGCAATGCATTGGCAGGGTCGCGGAACATGATACCCACATTGGTTGCATGTTCGATGCTTGAATAGAAGTCGGTGTAATCGCCGACAACAACAGGCATGAGTACTTCAACTTCGTGCAGCGGATGAAATGCTAGTCTTTTGGCTTCTTGATTGCCTTGAAGCAATTCACAATGATCGGCAAATAATTCGCTGAGTCTTTCTCTGAGCGCAATACGGGCTTTTTTGCCCAATCCAATAAGTGAATTGAGTGCAGGTTCATAAAAAGGGCTCAGGTCTTCAATACCCAGATCATCAAAATATCCGAAGTCAGCCAACACTGACAGGTCAACTACCGTATCACCAATACGGGTTGCAGGAACAATATTGTCCTGATAGGCAATAATGCCAAAAGGAATGTTTTGAATGGGAAAATCACTGTTTTCTGCAACGGCAATCCAAGACTTCAACAGTGGGTCGTTTGCTTTGTACTCCATGTTATATAAAATAAGGTATGTCACCGGTCATGTTCAGACCGGCAATCGAATCTTTGATTTCTGTTAATTAGAGAGTACCTCTGTTCTGCTGTTCAAGCTCGATGGCCTCAAAAAGCGCTTTGAAATTGCCCTTGCCAAATGATTTGGCACCTTTTCGCTGAATGATTTCATAGAATACCGTCGGTCTGTCCTGAACAGGTTTGGTGAACAATTGCAGTAAATAGCCGTCTTCATCGCGGTCAACAAGAATCCTTAGTTTTTTCAGGACTTCGATATCCTCATCAATTTCTTTCACACGATCAATTACAGTATCATAATAAGTGTCAGGAACATGAAGGAACTCAACACCACGATTTCTGAGGGCGGTGATGGTCTCGATGATGTTGTCGGTAGCCATAGCTACGTGTTGGACACCTGCTCCGCGATAAAACTCAATATATTCTTCAATCTGTGATTTCTTTTTGCCTTCGGCAGGTTCGTTGATCGGGAACTTAATCCGCATATTGCTGTTGGCCATCACTTTACTCATCAACGCAGTGTATTCGGTCGAAATATCTTTGTCGTCGAAGCTGATAAGTTGCTCAAAGCCCATTACGGTGGCATAAAAATTGACCCATTTGTTCATCTCGCCCCAACCGACATTACCAACCATATGGTCAACATATTTCAGTCCTACATCAACGGGACGGTAGGTTGGTTCCCATTTGCGGAAGCCGGGCAGAAAAGGGCCGAAATAATTTCGCCTTTCTATAAAAAGGTGAATCGTTTCGCCGTATGTATGAATGCCACTCATGATGACTTCTCCATTCTCATCAATCATGGTTTTTGGCTCCATATAGGATTTTGCACCCCTTTGTGTTGTTTCTTTCCATGATTGTCTGGCATCATCAACCCAAAGTGCAACATATTTGACGCCATCGCCATGGAGGCGGTGATGCTCTGCAATGGGTGAATCAGGCACAATGGATGAAGTGAGGACGAAGGTAATTTTGTTTTGACGCAACACGTAAGAAGTACGGTCTTTCAACCCTGTTTCGAGTCCGGCATAGGCCAGAGGCTGAAACCCAAAAGCTGTCTGATAATAATGGGCTGCCTGTTTGGCGTTCCCTACATAAAATTCTACATAATCTGTCCCGTTGATGGGCAAAAAATCGGTTTGGTTCATTGTTGTATTGTTGAAGTATTAATATAACCAACTCTTATGATAATCCGGGTCTTCAATGGCCATGGCCTGAACGGTCAGCTTCAGCGGACGAAAAGTGTCAACCATAACTGCAAGTTCATCGGTTTTTGTTTGGCCGATACTGCGCTCGACAGCTCCTGGATGAGGCCCATGTGGTATTCCGATTGGATGCAGGGTAATCATGCCCTTCTCAATATGGTTACGGCTCATAAAATCGCCATCGACATAATAAAGAACTTCATCAGAATCAACGTTGCTGTGATTGTATGGTGCCGGAATAGACTCAGGATGATAGTCGTATAACCTGGGCACAAAGGCACATGTGACAAAAGCAGGTGTTTCGAACGTTTGGTGCACCGGTGGTGGTTGATGCACCCTTCCTGTGATGGGTTCAAAATCGTGTATCGAGAATGCAAACGGATAGTGGCAGCCGTCCCAACCTATTGCATCAAAAGGATGAGTAGCAAGAGTGTATGGATAAAGCATATCATCACGCTTGATCATTACCTTAAAGTCTCCTTTTTCGTTATATGTCCTGAGGTTTTGAGGTGTGCGGATGTCACGTTCGCAGAATGGTGAATGCTCAAGCAGTTGACCGTATTTATTCAGATATCTCTTGGGGAATCGCAAGGGGTGAAATGATTCAACAATAAATAATCTGTTTTGTTGACCAGAGAACGAAATCTGGTAAATAGTTCCGCGGGGGATGACCAGGTGATCGCCATATTGGAAATCGAGTTCACCATAGATGGTATGCAACGTGCCCGAACCCTGATGAACAAATATCATTTCATCAGCCTGAGAATTTTTGTAAAAATAATCTTTCATGCTGCTGACAGGTGCTGCCAGATGGATATATGCATCATTGTTCACCAAAACAGGTGTTATGCTATCCAGATAATCGTGAGCAGGCTTGACTGCAAATCCCTTAAAACTCCTGTGCTGCATGTTTTTGTCAAGAGCAATCTGTGGCGCTACATTAATAGGTTCACCAATGCTTTTGACCATTGTGGGCGGATAGGCATGATAGATAAGAGAATAAACATCCGAAAAGCCTTCGGTCGATACCAATTCTTCTGCATACAAACCGCCATCCGGCTTGCGGAATATGGTGTGTCGCTTGTGTGGCACTTCGCCACGAAGCTGATAATGCGGCATAATTATTTTAATTTAGATTGTTTCCGAATAACAAAAATACTAAGTTTTTTGTTTTTTGGTCGCGAATAATGATAAGTTTTCATTTTACCTTGGTTTAATTCAACGACATCTTTACAAACGTTAATAACTTTATTTATCCAACATTGAAACAAGTTTAGTATATAGGTTGTTAAAAAGTTAGCTTAATTTGCACTCATGAAGACTTTGCTTTCTCCTTTTCTCTCACATGGAATTAATTACAGCAATCGGTTTGTGATGGCTCCGCTGACTCGTCAGCGGGCAGGCAAGAATCTGGCGCCAACAGAACTGAATGCGTTATATTATGCTCAGCGGGCATCTGCCGGATTAATCGTCAGCGAAGCAACGCAGATCAGTCCACAGGGACAGGGATATGTGAATACACCCGGAATCTACAGTGAAGATCAGGTGGAAGGATGGAAAACAGTAACTGAGGCTGTTCACAACGCCAGTGGTTTGATATTTTGTCAATTGTGGCATGTAGGAAGACATTCTCATCCGGAAATTCTGTTGAATGGCGGTTGGCCGGTTGGTCCCTCGGCTATCCCCGAAACGGGTCTGATTACCATTCCTTCGGGGAAGGTGCCCGCTGTGATTCCACGTGCTTTGTCTGTTGATGAAATCAAAAGTACTGTTGAAGACTATGCTCAGGCAGCATCAAACGCTATCAGGGCGGGCTTCGACGGTGTAGAGATTCACGGGGCGAACGGATACCTTATCGACCAGTTTCTCAACGACAGTGCAAACACAAGAAAGGATAAATATGGCGGAAGTATTGAAAACAAATGCCTTTTTGCACTTGAAGTTGTTGATGCTGTTGTAAGCCGGATAGGCAGCAACAGGGTAGGAATCAGGCTTTCGCCTTCAGGCACAAATTTCGGCGTTAAAAACCTCCAGCCTGTTGAAACTTTTGAATACCTGATTCAAAACCTGAACAGGTTTCAACTTAATTACCTGCACCTCATTGAACCTGTTCAGGCAACACTCGCTGATCTTCCTCATTATTTGCGTAAAGTAACGCCTCATTTCAGGTCTCTGTTTAAAGGAACCCTGATCACAAGCGCCGGTTATGACTTTGAATCAGCCGAAGATGTTGTCAAGAAGGGCGATGCTGACTTGGTAGCGTTCGGAAAAAATTTCATCTCTAACCCCGATCTGGTTCGTCGGTACGCAGAGGATTATCCACTCAACCAATGGGATATGGCAACTTTTTATGGAGGCACTGAGGCCGGTTACACTGATTATCCATTTATGAGTAAAATTTTTGAATGAAAAACCACCAAATTGATCCGTTGACATTGATTTTCAGGCTGGCAGAGGAGTGGTTTAACAGGAGACTGGCCGATGGTGGTCCAGTTTATACAGAGTATCACCCCGAAAATATTATTGTAGAACCCTGGAATGCTGTGAGTTCGCTCTTCATGATCTTACCTGCCGTTTATTGGTTTCTAAAACTCCGTAAATCAGGTAAGATACATGCTTTTGTGTTGTTCGCCTTAATAATGGTGTTTCTGGGAGGTCTCGGCAGTACTTTGTTTCATGCGTTCAGAATGAGCAAAGTGTTTTTGATGCTTGATGTTATACCTTCAGCAATTCTGACCCTCTCAATCGGCATATGGTTCTGGCTCAGAATTTTGCCTAAATGGTGGTACGTTTTACTGATTTTTATTCCGGTTTTTGCCTTGAGGTTTTTTCTTTTTGGACAATTACCACAGCATGTGGGCATCAATGTTTCATATGCCATTTCGGGTCTGCTTGTATTGGTACCCTTAATGATATTTCTTTACCGAAACCAATTTCAGAAGTTTTGGTTGGTGATTGCAGTTTTGGCAAGTTTCTCCTTAGCGCTTTTATTCAGGCAACTTGATCCTTTCAGGATTTACTTTCTGCCACAGGGCACGCACTTCCTCTGGCATCTGTTCAGTGCCATTGGAGCATATTTTATGATCGGGTATCTCAATTATGCTTCCCGAAAGAAAACCGGTACTTCAGTGAATACATGATCATCTATTCGATTCCGCTGAAGTGTTTCATGAACTGAACACGTTCGTAGGCAGCCGGATTATCAGCTTCTTTTACGCTCATCCGGCCGATAAACTGTTCGAGACTGGTATAGTTGTGCTGCTCCATCCAGGTTTCCAATTCTTTCAGCATCAGTCCGACTTCAGAAAATCCTTTCTTGTAAATGATTGAAGCTACCTGAACTGCTCTTGCACCGGCAAGAAGTTGCTTGATCACCGATTTTCCGTCGTGTATACCTGTTGAAGCTGCAAGATCACAATGAACTTTGGTAGAAAGCATAGCAATCCATCTGAGCGAAACAGCCAGTTCGCCGGGATGACTGAATACATTTGTGGCCTTGATTTCAAATTTGTCGATATCGATATCAGGCGAAAAGAAACGGTTAAACATCACCATCCCTTTTATACCGGTCCAGGACAGTTTCAGTGCCATTTTGGAAAGGCTGGAAAAATAATAGCTTATTTTGACGGAAACCGGAATTTTGACAGTTTTGGTGATCTTCTCCAGGATATCGAAATAGATTTTCTCATTTTGTTCGCTGTTCATGTGCGGGTCGGAGGGAAGCACAAAAATGTTCAGCTCAATAGCATCAGCTCCGGCTTCTTCGATGCTTGATGCAAACTGAATCCATTCGGCAGAAGTAACACAATTGATGCTTGCAATGACGGGAATATCAACTGCATTCTTGGCTTCCCTGATCAGCCTGAGATAATTGGTCACATCATTTTCGCGGGTATAATTGCGGATGTAGTCTTCTGCTTCAGGATAATAGTTTGCGTGCTCATTCTGAAGAATGGTATGGCTTGCTGCGTGGTTGATCTGCTCTTCAAACAAAGACTTCAACACCACCGCTCCGGCACCATTACGGGCTGCTTCTTTGATGTTTTCGACGGAATTGGTTAAACCTGAACTGCCAATAATAATTGGGCTTTTAAGTTTTAACCCCATGTAAGTGGTTGAGAGATTAATCATATTTCCTGATTTGAGATTGGGTTATCTTGAAAATGTAAAATTAAATCAAAATTAGTGTAAGCTGAAATTTTCCTCATTTTCTGATGCTTATTCAAAACGAATCTAAATAGAAAACCATGTTTATTGGTATCCATTTACTTGTTAACACTAAAATGTTTGTAAAATCAGTATTTATTAAAATAGTTTCTTGCCCGGCTGTGTTATTTTTGTGACACCAGCCGACCCGTAATCCCCAATCACGACCAACAGGCAAGCAAGTGTTTTAACAGGTTCACGCAGACTCATTAATTAAATTGATCTGTTGGGCTATTGTCAGAAACACGCATATGTTCAGATCGATAGTTTTTATACTGTTTTTCACCATGTTGGCTTCAGTGCTTGCGGCTCAGCCTGTTGTTATTGGTCATCCGCGCGATTCCTCCATTTGTGTTGAATCATCGGCTTCTTTCCGCGTGCTTGCCCTGAATACTGCGGCCTATCAATGGCAGGAGAATGATGGGGTAGGATGGTACAATATAACTCCGTCCATTACATATGCCGAAGGGTATCTGACACCTGAACTAAGAATTATTGATGCAAATCTTGGTTTGAATGGGTATCAATACAGATGTGTGGTTTTCGATGCCCAGAACAATCAGGCGTTTTCAGATGGTGCAACACTTGGAGTTTATGACCCGCCCATTATAACGATGCAGCCTGCTGAACAAAGAGTGTGCAAAAACTCCATTGCCAAATTCGTCGTTGTTGCGCTCAACGGCACCAACTACCAATGGCAGGAAAGTGTTGGTGGGGGATGGGTCGACCTTAATGATAATTCATTCTATTCGGGTACAAAAAATGACACTTTGTCGATTTTTACCACAACCGGAATGAATGGATTCAGGTATCGTTGCAAGGTTACACATGTAAGTTGTCCTGACTATTCTCAGGAAGCAAAGTTGTTTGTCGATCCGACTCCTGTTATTTTCAACCTTACAGGAGGAGGCTCTTACTGCCAGGGCGGAACAGGAGTTCCCATCGGCTTAAACGAAAGTGAGACGGGAATCAGTTATCATCTGCTCAGAAACGGCATAAGTACCGGTATAGTCCGTACTGGAACAGGTACTTCCATAGATTTCGGGCTGTTTACGCAGACAGGTGACTATACTGTTTTGGGGATTAATGGTTTCACAAGTTGCCAGATCAGCATGAACGGAATGGCTACGGTATTGGTCAACCCTCTTCCGCAACAACAGAATCTTATGGGTGGTGGACCTTATTGTCTGGGAAGTGAGGAGCCCGAGCTATACTTGTCTGGTACTCAATCAGGGATAGAGTACGCCTTACTCAGAAATGGACAGCCCACAGGATTACAGACCATCGGAAACGGATTTCCGGTTAGTTTCGGACAAATTGGTCAGCCGGGCACCTATCAGGTGTTGTCAACTGATTTAATTACTGGCTGTCAGCGGCTTATGACCGGATCAAAAGAGGTTGTTGTAAACCAGCCTCCATCTGCTTTTGCAGGTGCCGATCAGGTGGTTGTCTCGGGTTCTGCGGTTCAACTTAGCGGTTCAGCTGGCGGCGGTAACGGCCCGTATCAGTTCGACTGGAATCCTGAGAGTTATTGTCTGAATCCAAAACAGGCAATCACTGGAACTATTCCATTGTATATTACACGTCAGTTTACACTTCGGACAACTGATGTTGGGACAGGATGCCAGAGCAGCCCTGATACTGTTATTGTACGTGTGACTGACGGACCATTGTCTGCTTATATTCAATCTTCCGCTGATCGCTTATGTCCCGGGCAGCAAGCCAACCTGACAGTTATGGCTTCGGGCGGTAGCGGAAACTACTCATTCCAATGGACATCTTTACCTCCCGGATTCATTGCAAATACACAAAATATCAATGTAGTTCCTGAACAATCAACAACATATGTAGTTCGTGTTCAGGATGGTATCAGTAATGTTTATGATACGGTAAACATACAATTACAAAGTCTTCCTAATGTATTCACCCTGAGTCAGGGAGGGCTTATCTGCCTGGGTGGCGCTGGAATTGAACTTACACTCTCTGGTTCAGAAAGTACAGTCACCTATTCGTTATATCGTGATAATCAACTTATAATTCAAAAGACGGGGACTGGCTCTGCTTTGTCATTTGGAGTGTTTGATGTTTCTGGTGAATACCGCGTTAAAGCAAGTTATGCCGATGCTGCCTGCGAAATTTCGATGAATGGTGAAGCCACTATCGGTACCAATCCTAAACCGCTTGCTGATGCCGGTAATAATCAGATTATCAACACAGGAGGACAAACCAGCCTGAACGGCACCGGGTCAGGCGGATCAGGGAATTACAACTATCAATGGTCACCGGCTGAGTTCCTGCTGAATCCCGGCTTTCAGAATCCGGTGACAACAGCACTAAACGAAACACAAGTTTTCAGTGTGATTGTCACAGATGAACAGACAGGATGTGTGAGTCAGCCTGATCAGGTAGCGGTATTCGTTAGCGGAGGAAACTTTAGTCTGAACGTGTTTGCTGATCTTTACAGTGTTTGCCGTGGTGAGTCAGTAACCCTCTTTGCGCTTCCATCCGGGGGCTCGGGGAATTTTACATATGTTTGGCAATCAAACCCTCCGGGATTTGTATCATCTCAGTTTAATCCTGTTGTTTCGCCCCAGCAGACTACGACCTACTATGTAATGGTATCAGATGGATTCAGTATTATTCAGGATTCTGTTCAGATAGAAGTAAGGCAGTCGCCTGTTTTGCAGACACTTGCCGGAGGCGGGGTTTATTGTCCCAACGAAAATGGAAGAGATGTTTATCTGAACCAATCGGAAACCGGAGTTATATACGGGCTCATGAGAAACGGCAATTCAACAGGTATTCAGTTATTGGGTAACGATGCCTTTTTGAGTTTTGGAAATCAGCAGATCCCCGGCTCATATTCGGCAAATGCCCTTCATCTTGGGTCTGGCTGCAGTGCAACAATGAATGGGAATGTTGTTGTTTCACAAGCACAATCACCATCGGTTTATGCCGGAGTTGATCGCACTATTGGTATCGGTTCAACTACTTTATTGTCTGCAACAACTAACGGAGGTTCGGGTGTCAACTCTTATCTATGGTCGCCACCACAGTGGGTTAACCAACCTTTTGCTTTACAAACAGCAACCAAAGTTTTGCTTAATACAACGATTTTCAACATTCAGGCTACCGATCAGCAAAGTGGTTGTGTTTCATTAGCTGATTCTGTAATAGTTTATGTTTCGGGTGGTACACTCAGTGTTCAGGCTATAGCCAGTCAGAATACAGGTTGTCTGGGAACTGCCATCAGGCTTTACGCAATTGCTAGCGGTGGAACCGGCAATTATGTATATCAGTGGACTTCTATTCCATCGGGCTTTTTCTCCAATGCAGAGCAGCCACTGGTAAGCCCCGAAGCACCAACATCATATGTGTTGACCGTGTTCGATGGCCTTGCAACATCAACAGATACTATTGATATTAATATTTCCCAACCGCCTCAGATCTTCAATATTTCCGGAGGTGGTGCATTGTGCAATCCCACCCAGACAGTTAATATCGGCCTAAGCGGGTCGGAGCAGGGCGTGGTGTACCATTTGGAGCTAAATAGTCAAGTTTTGTCCACTGTTACCGGAGACGGAGGTCCTGTTCAATTTGGTGTTTTCAGCCAACCGGGTGTTTATCGCGCCAGGGCTAATTATTTCAATTCAACGTGCAACAGTGAGATGGCTGGCCAGGCAATTATTTCTGTGGATGCAGCTGCTGTAGCTTTGGCCGGTCCGGACAAAATTGTTCCTTCCGGTGGTCAGGTAACTCTTGAAGGAAGCGTTCAGGGTGGTACAGGATTGTTTGATTTTCAATGGACGCCATCAAATTTGTTGCTTAATCCTGATGCGCTTCAGCCCACCACGAAACCACTTTATAACACAACTGTTTTCAAACTTGATGTAAGTGATCTTCAATCAGGATGCCCGGGAACAAGTGATTATGCTGCTGTATTTGTTCAGGGAGGAAACCTCAATATGCAGATATTAGCTTCCGGTGGCGGAACCTGTCCGGGCAGTCCAATCCAGTTGTTTGCATTACCGACGGGTGGTTCCGGAAATTATTCCTATACATGGGTTTCTACCCCCCCTGGTTTTACCTCACAGCAGTATGATCCTGTTTTTAATCCTGTTGTGTCTACCACATTTAAAGTTGTCGTTAATGATGGTAATCAACTGATTTATGATTCGGTTTTTATTCCTGTTCTTACAGGCCCTCAGCAATTTATGTTGGCAGGCTCGGGGAGTTATTGTGAAAGTAGCAATGATGTATTTCTCGAATTATCGGGGTCGCAAACAGGAGTTCAGTATTCACTATTCAGGGAAGGTTTGTTTACAGGTAATACTTTTTCCGGAACCGGATTTCCTTTGTTGATTGGGCCGGCGGTGCTTTCGGGCCAGTATTCTGTACAAGCTATGGAGTTGTCAACGGGTTGCAAAACAACAATGGAGACAACAGCTTTTGTAGAAGTGTTTGCTTCGCCTGTAGCTGATGCCGGCCCCGACAGTTTTATTTCGGGCGGGGAGTCTGCTGTACTCAACGGACAGGCATTTGGTGGTTCGGGGCAATATTCTTATCAGTGGTTTCCGGCTAGTTTGCTACAGAATCCTGTGAGTCCGAGCCCCACAACGATTCCGCTTAATTCAAGCCGGTTGTTTTTGCTGCAGGTGAAGGACGCGGCTTCAGGGTGTGTTTCGTTAACTGATACAGCTGTAGTATATGTCAGTACAGGTCAGCTGAGGCTACAGTTGCTGACTTCCGCAGATGCGATATGTTCTGGCCAGGCTGTTGATCTTCTCGCCCTTCCCGAGGGAGGAACCGGGCAATATACGGTTTTATGGAAGAACCAGTCAGGTCAGGTCTTGTTCAGTGGAATCAGTTGGATTGACTATCCGACAGAGTCTGTCACATATTATGTTACTGTCACCGATGGAAACGAAACAGTCAGTGACTCTGTTTCCGTTCAGGTTGGTGCATTACCTTCTGTATTCAATGTAACAGGAGGTGGCACTTATTGCGATGCGCAGTTAGTCGGACTGCCGGTCGGATTATCGGGCACCGAAGCTGGTGTGCTGTATGAACTGTATCTTAACAACCAGCAAAAGATTGCATCTGTTGTCGGTCAAGGAAACCCGATACAATTTGGTTCTTATTTAATCACGGGTAATTATACCGTCATAGCAAGCAATCCAGGATATAATTGTACCTCTGCTATGGCCGGCAGCGCGATCATCTTTCAGGAATCACCACCTGTAGTGAATGCCGGCCCTGATGTGGTTATCAGCACTGGCAATCAGGCTGAACTGGGTATGCTTGTGGTTCCTGCTACGGGTAGCTATAACTTTTCCTGGAGCCCTACCGATCTTGTAACCAACCCACTGAACCAGTTTACAGAGACTATGCCTTTGCAGTATAGCGTACTTTTTCAGGCTGTGGCAACTGACCTTTCAACAGGTTGTGTGGCTGGTGACGACATTCTTGTAATTGCAGCTGGGGGTGCATTGGGTTCAGCTATTGTTACTTCTTCAGATATTGCCTGTCCGGGTGAACCAGTAACCCTGACAGCATTGCCGCAGGGAGGAGCAGGAGCTTATACATGGAAGTGGTCGTCCGAACCGGATGGTTTCTACGCAACTACTGCCACGGTTACCGTTTATCCGGCAACCAACACATGGTATAAGATTGAAATATCAGATAATGTTGAGGTTGTAAAAGATTCAGTGTTTATTGAGGTGTTCGCAGTGCCGGAAGTGTATGCCCTTACGGGTGGAGGTGTTTATTGTTTCGGTGACGAGATTCCATCTGTCGGACTTGAATCAAGTCAGATGAATGTCACTTATTCATTATACAGAAATGGTACCTACACAGGACAGTTTCGTCTGGGAACCGGTGGTCAGCTGAGCTTCGGCGCGCAAGCAGCTGAAGGTACTTACACTGTTGTTGCTGCTAACCAGTTAGGTTGTAACACATTAATGCAGAATCAGGTAATAATTGAATGGGAGTTGCCTCCGCAAGTGTTTTTCTTAATGGGCGGAGGTAGTTATTGCGCACAGGATCCTGAATCATCAATTTATCTTACCGGCAGCGAAACAAATACGCTTTACCAATTGCTGATTAATGATGTGCCTGTAAATCAAACTGTTTCCGGAACCGGAGGGCCTTTGGAGTTTCCATCAGTTTTGTCCACGGGAACCTACACCGTTCAAGCAAAACGTTTGGCCACTGATTGTGCAGCGATGATGTCAGGTTCAGTTAATGTGATAGTGTTTCCGCTTCCCGAAGCAGTAATCGATGGTCCGAATTTCATGTGTAGCGGAAACGAGCTTACCCTTACAGCATCCGGAGGCGATCAATATGAATGGTTGACCAATCCGCCGCTTTATACAAAAGAGATTATTATAAGTCCTACAGAAACAACTAACTACATCTTAATTGTCAGAAATTCCTTTGGTTGTTCCGGTCAGAATGAGCATCTTGTTGAAGTCGGAGAAACTCCTGAACTTTACATAGATATCATCGACGAACTCAAACAAGTGGTAGTGTCACCGCAAGGTCTGTCAACCTACACATTTGACCTGGCAGGCGAAATACTTCAATCAGGCGCTTCCAATACCTTTTATTTCGGTAACATTCGAACTCAGGGTGATACCTTACACATTGAAGCAACATCTGAATCAGGCTGCCCTGCAAGAGCATTTGTGTTTCTGGACTACACAGGAAATGAATCCAATGCATTCACTCCCAATGGCGACAATATAAACGACAGATTTATGGAAGGTGAATTTATCCGCGTTTTCAGTCGCTGGGGTATAGAGATTTATTCCGGCTCAGATGGCTGGGACGGAAAATATAATGGCGTGCCTGTTGCACCCGGAACTTATTATTATCTGCACAATGTCAAAGACAGAGATGGTGTCTTGGTCAAAACAGAAAAAGGTTCAGTTACTTTAATTATCGAATGATCGGAAAGTTATGTCATATATTACTGGCAGTGATGCTTTTTCCTGTAATTACACAATCGCAAAACAGCTATGTGCGGCAGGGAAATAAACACTTCAAAAACCATCATTATGTGGCTGCAGCACGTTCATTTGTAAAAGCATTTGACCTTGAACAGGATATTCAAACCAAGCGTGAAATAGCCGCATCAGCAGCAAAGGCCTACCATAAGATGAACAGACTCGAAGATGCACTGCTTTGGTATTCAGACGCGATAGGTGAAGAAACCAATCGTATTGATTTGCTTACAGATTATGCTGATGCTTTGCAACGCAGCGGTAAACTCACAGAAGCACAGGCTGTACTTGAAAATGCATTGATTTTAAACCCTTTATCAACCGATCTTCAAAAGAAGATTGATGGAATACAGTTGGCTTTGAGTTCCTTGCAGCTGGATACCCCGAGAATTATTCCCGCAAACACCCTTAACTCGCAGTACAGTGAATACCATGCGGCATTTTTTGATGGAAGCATTGTTTTTTCCTCATCCAGGAGATCAAATGATAACGACCGCACCGACGGCCGCACCGGAGAAGCTTTCTCCACCTTGTTTCAATCGTGGCAATACCCTGATACGTTATTCAGTGAACCCATTGCACTGCCCATAGCCGACAGTCGTAATACAGGTGTTTTTGCATACGACCAAACCAGGAGCAGGGCTTTCTGGACAAAATGCAAAAACAACCGGAAGCGTTGCGTCATCATGACCTCCACTTTTGACCGGAATTCATTCTCATGGACAAGTCCAAAACAGGCTGGTTTCGTCACTAAAAAGTATCATTATGGCCATCCCTTTGTGAGTAACGACGGCAAATGGCTATACTTTGTTTCTGATATGCCCGGAGGTTATGGCGGCAAAGATATTTACAGGGTGAGCATGAAGCCAGACGGAAACTTTGGCATACCCCTTAACCTGGGACAACCTGTTAATACTGAGCTTGATGAGTTGTTTCCCTATGTAGCCGGTGACAGTCTGTTGTTTTTTGCTTCATCTGGACACTCCCTATTCGGTGGTCTCGATATCGTTTACAGCTTCAACAAGGGTAAAGGCTTTGATGATGTAACACCTTTACTCTCTCCTTTTAATTCATATGCAGACGATTTTGCACTGGTCATGAAACCCGGAAGTGCAGAAGGTTTTCTCTCCTCTGCAAGAAATGTTGAAGAAGGTGATAACCTCTTTGTTTTTCATGCCTACCCTGTGCAGCACATCATCAAGGGGAAAGCTGTGTCGGTCGAAACCGACAGCCTGATTGCAGGAGCCGCTATAGTTATTAATACCGCAGAGGGAATGTTTGCAGCTACAACAGATTCCGATGGTAACTACCTGATATCGGTTCCTGATTATCTGAATGGAATTATATCGGCTTCAAAAGAATCTTACTTCACTGAAAATAAAAATTTTAATGCAGGAAAGAAAAAGCAGGGAGGCAGTATAACACAAATTGATTTTGAACTCTACCGCCTCGATTATCCTGTCACTATCAGTGGATTGGTTACTGACAGGGAAACCGGACGTTCACTGGCAGGTGAAATAGTTGAAATCAGCGGTTCGGCTGATTTTGTAGCTGCCGTCAGGACTGATAACCATGGAGTTTATGCTTTCGATTCGCTGAAACCGGATCAGGTGTACACCGTAAAGGTGGTCAAAAAGGGTTATTTTACTGAGTCGAGGCTTATCAGGATTCCGCCGGTCAGATATGCTGCTGTTTTTCAAAAAGCTACAGGATATGATATGGATTTTCAACTTATCAGGATTCAGGAAAAACAGGAAATCGTGATCAGCAACATTTATTACGATCTGGACAAAGCTACCCTTCGTGAGAGTTCAAAAGTAGAGCTAAGTAAACTGGCCACCCTTCTGCGTGAGAATCCACAGATTCTGGTACAGATAAATGCACATACCGATGCGCGCGGTTCTGATGCGTATAACGACAAGCTTTCGGAAGAGCGTGCAAGATCTGTGGTCAATTATCTAATTGCCAGTGGCATAAACTCATCACGACTAATCCCGAAAGGCCATGGCAAAAGAAAATTGCTGATCCGTGATGCGCGCCGAGAGGATGAGCATCAGGCGAACAGACGAACCACTTTTGAGGTTGTCAGAAGCGACTTTGAAGTGCCGGAAACCGTCAATAGGATCCTGAGTGATGAATCTACCGGCAGTTCGCTGGTGTATCGTATTCAGATACTGGTTTCAGCATCACTCCGCAATCCAGCTGTATATTTCCAGGCATTGTCGAAATCAATTCCCGGACTCAGTTATTATGTACACGATCAGAACGGATTGTATCGTTATGAGGTCGGTGACAGATTCACGGAGGAAGGTGCCGAAGCACTCCGAAATCAGATTATTGCCGGTGGGTTTACAGATTGTTTCATAGTTCCTTATCTCGATGGAAAACGCATCGGGATGATGGAAGCAAAACGTTTACAGCCATGAGAATCAGGATTCAATCTCTGCTACTTCTGGCTGTTGTCCTGTTTTGCACCCATGCCAGAGCGCAATCAGACCTGCTACTGAGCAATACTGACGCCAATTTCAGCACATTCAACCCCGCGCATCTGAACACCAATGGCCTGATTCATGCACATTTGTTTGCGCGGCAGCAATGGATTGGTTTTCCTGATGCTCCATCCATGCAAAAGGTCGGAGTGGATTACTTTTCGCCGGAGCGTTCGATGGGATTGAAGTTTAATTTTATCAACCTCACGGCTGGAAAAGAAACCACTAGACAGGCCAGCTTATCGTATATGTATCGTGTGGCATTTTCGGATCAACTGCACCTCGCGCTTGGGATTTCTGCTGGACTGTACAACAGATTCATCCGCTATTCTGAACTGGTTTTCGTAGACGGCAATGAGCCATTGATCAAGCCGGATGAAAGCTATCTCAGGCCTGATTTTGAATTTGGCTTCGAACTGCAATGGCAAAATTTTTCGGCCGGTATGGCGGCAAACCATATTACCACTCCTTCACGTGAGGCGACCATTTTCAGAATTCCGGTGCACAACCATGTTTATTTACGCCATGAATCGGTTGTAGCAGAAGACCTTATGCTTCTGGCATCAGCATCATGGCATCGTCAGGCTACGATCAGGATTGTGCAAATCGATACAAGATTTACCTATAAAGATTTGATATCAGGCGGACTGGGCTGGAGGTCGCAGGAAGCACTGATTATTCATGCAGGAATCAATGTCACCGAAAACATAGGACTTAGTTATGCTTATGATATTGGACTGACCCGTTTCAGTAATTTTAACTCAGGAACGCACGAGTTTGTGTTGCTGTTCAGGTTTAATCCTAAACAACGAACCTACCTTTCGCCTCGATTCCTGGACTAAAACAGTCAGTTGTTTCTTAATCAATAAGTTTACTATGTCCGACACCCGGTTTGCGTAATTCCGAATACTATCTGACTTGCAGAAATGCTTCCGAGAACATTTTTTCAGAGTTGATAATCTCAAGTGCTTTGTGCAGAGTGTCGTCGATTTCAGATATCACCTCGTAATACTGATTCATTCCCCAAAGGTTGCGGGCAATCAGCGCTTTGATCTGATAACGGATAAACACTTCTGAACTTGCGTATTGTGCTTCATTATATTCAACACCTTCAGTGCCTGCAATGTCCAGAAAGTTTTTCATCATTTGTTCGTCAACATCAAAGGACTGTTTAAACTTGCTGAACTCAGGATAATCTTTGTTGAGCTTTTTACGGTTATCATTGACAAAATCGAGGGTAAAACGGTTGAAAATTCCTTTGCGCACCAGATTGCTGTAATAGTCGGTGAATTGCGTTGAATCCCAGGGTACAAAGATATCAGGCATGATGCCCCCTCCACCATAAACAACTCTCTTGGAAGGTGTAAAGTATTTCAGGGAGTCGGGGAAGTGGATGCTGTCGGCATGCACAAACTCACCGTTTTTGAATCTGTTGGCCATATCCTTGAAATAACTTTCTGTTCCATCATCATACGGGCGCTGAATACTACGGCCAGTAGGAGTGAAATACTTTGCTGCAGTGAGGCGGATGACAGATCCGTCGGGAAGGTTAAACGGCCTTTGAACCAATCCTTTGCCAAACGAACGGCGGCCAAGAATTAATCCCCTGTCCCAATCCTGCACAGCACCTGAAACTATCTCGCTAGCCGAAGCTGAACCTTCATTGATCAGAATGATCAGCTTCCCTTGCTCAAAACTTCCTTTGCGCCCTGCTGTGTACTCCTGACGTGGACTATTCAATCCTTCGGTATAAACAATGAGTTTATTGTCAGCGAGAAACTCATCCGAAAGTTCCACTGCTGTGCCCAGAAAACCGCCTGAATTACCGCGAAGGTCAAGCACCAGACTTTTCATGCCAGATTCCATCAACTGGCCCATCGAGGTTCTGAATTCTTCCATGGTGGTTTTCGAAAAACGGTTTAGTTTGATGTAGCCGGTTTCGTTGTTCAGCATAAAAGTGGCATCAATGCTGTTCAGCGGAATCTTGTCGCGGGTTATGGTGTATTCGATTAGTCCGGATGAGCCTTTGCGGAAGATGCTCACGTCAACAGTAGTGCCCTTTCTGCCCCTGAGCCTGTCCATCACGAATTTATTGTTCACTTTTGTGCCAAAAGCTTCTTCGCCATTGATTCTGATGATTTTGTCACCTGCCTGAATACCCACCTTCTCCGACGGGCCTCCCGGAACAGGTGCAATTACAAGAATGGTGTCTTTGGAAAGTTGAAATGTTACACCTATTCCTTCAAAACTGCCTTCAAGCGGTTCGTTGGCTTCCTGGATTTCTTCCTTTGAAAGATATGCAGAATGCGGATCAAGTTCTTTTAACGTGCTGATGATGGCATGTTCAACCAGTTTGGCCGGTTTTGTGCTGTCAACATAATAGTTTTCAATATAAAACAGTGCAGCTGCAAATTTCTGCGTGGTTTCCTTCGGATCAGTTTTAGAAGGAGCAGTCTGCGACACAACCCGCTGAACCGGAGCCCCAAAGGATGCAATAAGCAATACAAAACTGATTATTCTTTTCATAAGCAACAATTTGAATGAATCAATGAATACCATCAGATAATCCTGACTTAAGGTATCAAATCAAAGGCCAAATGTAACTATTATGCCAGCCGTGTTGACCTTTGGAGTACATTAAAATGTTAAATAATTAAAAGAGTTTCCCCTTAAACAGCAAGAGTAAACAACAATACAAGCAAAATAAACTTAAGTTCTCAGAAACTTAGTGCTTCAACGGCCGCCTTGTAAATACGCTCGGTATCGGGCAAAATTGCTTTTTCGAGGATTCGGTTAAAACCAACAGGTGTAAATGTTGAACCGACCCTTTTGACGGGCGCATCGAGGTAACTGAATGCTTCATCGGCAATCATTCCGGCAATTTCGCCGCCAAAACCGGCAAAAACCTTGTCTTCATGAACAACAAGAGCGCGTGAAGTTTTGCGTACGGAATTGATTATGGTTTCTTTATCAAGAGGGATCAGGGATCGGATATCAACTACTTCAATCTGTTTTCCTGTTTCACCGGCAATAGTTTCGGCAACCTGCAGGCTCATGTGGGTTGTGTTTCCGTAAGTGATTATCGTCAGGTCGGTTCCCTGACGGCGAATTCTTGCTTTTCCGAAAGGCACCTCATAATCATCAGGAACGATCGTTTCTGCAATCGGGTCGTTGTACAAAGCCTTTGGTTCGAGGAACACTGTTGGGCCTTCAGAGCGCATGGCAGTTCTGAGCAATCCTGCTGCGTCGTCCGCAAATGAAGGATAAACGATTCGCAGGCCCGGCAATGTGGTCAGTGCACCTTCGATGGTTTGCGAGTGATACAATCCGCCACCTATATAGCCTCCTGAAGCGAGCCTGATTACTACGTTGGGTGCAAATGCCCCGTGGCTGCGCCAGTAATCATGTGATGTTTCGACCAGTTGCTCCATAGCCGGCCAGAAATAATCAGCAAACTCTGCACCCTCAATCACAATCCTGATCTTTTTGCTGAAGCGGCTCATGCCATTGGCTGTTCCTGTGATGAAATCCTCGGCTATCGGGGCGTTAAATACCCTTTTCTTGCCAAACTCCTGCTGCATCCCTTTGGTTACATTGAAAATACCGCCCTTGTCCTTGTTGGCGACGTCCTGTCCCCAGATAAATGTATCAGGATTATGCCTGAACTCTGCCTTCAGGGTTTCGTTCAGTGCCTGAATAAACTTCATTTTTTGTCCGTTTGAACCATCATGCAAACCGTCAGGATATTTTGCCGATACGTAGGGAGCAGGAATAACAAAATTGTGGATAGACTCAGGGGTGGGGTCTGGCGCTTTAATGGCTTTTTTATGGGCGTCGGAGATCACTTTTTTAGCTTGTTCGTCCAGTCCGTTGAGTTCTTCTTCTGTGAACTTTCCTGAGTGTAGCAGTTGAATTCTGAAGCGGGTTAACGGGTCGGAAAGCCGCACACAATGGCGTTCGTTGTCGTCGCGGTACAACTCGTGGCGGTCTGAGTTGGAATGGGAGTGGATACGAACGCAGTTAGCGTGTACGATAACAGGTTCGCCAAATTTCTCGATGTGTTCTTTAGCAGCAAACATGGTGTTCATGGAGTCAAACACGTTTTTGCCGTCACAATACATAATTTTAAGGTTACGGATGCCGCGGTAGTTTTCAGCAGCCCGGCGGTTGGCCGACTGATCCTTTTGTGGCACAGAAATACCGTATTGGTTGTCCTGAAAAACAAACAAAACAGGAAGCTTTTCATTGGAAGCACCATTAATAGCTTCAAAAACGTACCCTTCGGAAGTTGAAGACTCACCTTGTGAACTGATGGCAACCCCTTTGGCTCCATAGTATTTTATGGCGCGGCCGACACCCACTGCGTGTAAGGTGTGGTTGCCTGTTGCCGATGAAACATTATGAATGTTCCATTCCGGTTTGGCGAAGTGGTTCGACATGTGACGTCCGCCACTGGCGATGTCAGTACCTTTTGAGATACCGTTCAAAATGATTTCCTCGGCAGAAAGGCCGGCTGAAATAGCAGTGAGCATATCTCTGTAATAAGGAAAAAGAAAATCATGTTGCCGTTCAAAAGCTTGCCCTATAGCCAGTTGTATGCCATCGTGGCCTGCATAAGGGGCATGGTATGACCATCCAAGCGCCTGCTTCAGATAATTGGGTGCTTTGTCATCAATCTGGCGACCCAGAGTCATCAGGCTGTACCACTTTTTCAGGGTTTCTTTATCGGTATTTTCGAGGGTGAATCTTCTTTTATTGCTCATTTTTAATATTTTAAGTCTTGAAAAAGACATTTACATTAACGGGTGCAAATGTACGAAATTCTGACAGTTTATAATTGGTCTAAATAAAGTTTTTGGCCATCAAAGCATGAAAACGGTTGCAAAAAAATCAAACGTGTAAAGACATGAAAAGGTTCAAGAGATTTTCTGTCCGCGTTCTTGTTTTTGAATTGTTTCTCTCACAAAAGTCATCAGATTTGGTTTATGTTTGAAACAATGTTTTTTTTCAATTTGTTTTTGAAGAAAATGAGCATTAAACGGGAATGAAATCAATGATGCTTCAAGTGATCCCTTTTTTTGGTTTATTCCGGGAAATGAACTGATTTTTTAAAATCTAATGGTCATTATTCACGGACACCTGTTTAATCCAAATTATTGTCTTATCACGGTGAAGGTTCCGTTAGCTTCGAGCCGGATCATAGTGGAGGCTTTGGGTTGTCGCACCTGTTGCTGGTAAAGACCTGCGATGTGGTCAACGGATTGCCTTATGGGATTGCTGATTTGTGCAAAGGTGAGTGCAGGTGGCTCGCCGGATATGTTGGCCGAAGTGGAAACAATGGCTTTGCCAAATTGGCTGACCATAGCCTGACAAAATGGGTCTGAACTAACTCTAATGGCGACACTATTGTCACGTGAAAGCAGCTTTTTGGCCAGATTTCGCGCACCTGAATAAACAATTGTCAGTGGTGTGTCGGCTGCCCTGATCAGGTCATAGGCAACTTCAGGCACTTCAGTCACATAATCTTTCAGCCTGTCTGCACTGTCAACCAGGATGATCATACTTTTATTGCCGGTGCGTTGTTTAATTGAATAAAGACGGCTGATAGCTTTGTTGTTTGTCGGGTCGCAGCCAATACCCCAGATGGTATCCGTTGGGTAAAGAATAATTTTTCCGTTTTTAAGTGCCTTAACGGCAAGAGCAACCTCTTCTTCAAATGAGTTCATAATCTGTCCAGAAGTTCGGATGCAGGTATGCTTTTCGCGCAACGAAAATGCTTTTCGGGGCATGCATTGTATCCGTGCAGACCACAGGGCCGGCAATCCAGCTTTTCTTTTGACTGAACCACAACCGAATCTTCCGAGAGTGGCCCGAAACCGAATTCGGGAACAGTGGAGCAATACATGACCGTTATTCTGGCATTCACGGCACTGCACAGGTGCATGGGGGCTGAGTCGTTCACAAAGTTCATCATTGCATCCTGCATCAGGGCTGCCGAATCTAACAGGCTGAGTGTGCCTGCAAGGTTAAGTGTGTTGGGGTGATTCGACTGTTGCATGATGTGCTCGCATAGCGACTTGTCGGAAGCAGAACCAAGCAGATACACATAAATGTCAGAATCGGTTTTCGACAAAAATTCAATCCATTGCTCTTCCGGATATTGCTTTGTAAACCATAATGAAGCAGGAGCAATACAAATATATTTATGAGTTTTATATGGTGATGTTCGGGCAAAATTCACCGATGAGGGATACAACCGGGGCCGTGGGTCTTCTTTGCCCGTTATCCATCCGACAAGCTCCAGATTTCGTTCTGTTTCGTGTTTAGATCCTTCCTTGCTGATGTTGTGCCGGATCGACTTGCTGAAAAAAATCGAAAAAGGGTTTTTATGGAAACCAACAGTCGTTTTTGCCCCGCTGAAGGCAGTCAAAAATCCACTTGAGGCAAAACGCTGTGCTGTGACAACGAGGTCATATCTGGTTCTGCGGATAATACGCAGCAAATGAAACAACTTTTGGTATTTCTTTTCCTTTTTGTCCCAAAGCAGCAAAGTATTCAAAAACGGATGTTGATCAAACAAACCCTCAAAACCCGCCCTGATCAACAAATCTATCCGGCTTTCAGGATAGGCTTGATGCAGTTTCTCAAGCACAGGTGTTATCAGAATAACGTCTCCGATTGATGCCGTTTGAATGACAAGGATGCGCTTGGTTTCGTGCTGTGGCTGCATATCGCAAAAATAGACGTTTTGCCCTTACATATGGCGGTTGCCATGAATTTGTCTTAGGATTCGAAAAGATGAAGAAATATTTCGTAAATATCCTGCATATTTTCAATGGATTGGCTTGACAATAATGGAATATTTGTCTACTTTTACGACTTCTATTAAACAGATTATTCACCTTTATAATGCAAATTATGAAAAAGAAACGACAACTGATTCTCTTTTTCTCAGCCTTGTTGGTGTTTTGTTTGGTGTTGGTTATTACCGGCAATGCACAAAACCACCTCAGGATTAACTTAAAATTCGGCGATGCAGTAGAAATTCCCATCGATGAAATTGACAAGATTACCTTTGACCTTTCCACTATTGATGAGGAACTAAAGCAATCAATTATCCGGTTGATCAGTTTAAAAACAGCACCGAATCCTGCTGATAACCATATAAATTTTGAATATATGCTTGCCGTAGAAGGAAAGGTAGCGCTCGACGTATTCAGTCTTACAGGGGTTCTTATCGAACGTCATGACCTCGGAGTGCATGAACCGGGGACATACAATTTCGTCCTGAATACAACTTTTTATACTGCCGGAACTTATGTGTGCAGGGTAAGCCAACACAATGAGGCCATTACCGAAAAAATTATTGTAAAACATTAACAAGCAACAATGATGAAATCAGCATTTTTAGTTGTAGCGCTCTGTTTATTCATGCACAGTAATATGCATGCTCAGGATATCCTGATCCACAAGACTGACGGAACGGTGCTTACATTTCCCCTAAGTGCCATCGACAGCCTGACTTTCTTTTTTAAAGTTGAAGGATTTTTGTGTGGCTATTCAACCGTTGAGGATTATGATGGAAACATTTACTCAACGGTCGTTATGGGCGACCAATGCTGGCTCGGGCAAAATTTGCGTACAACCCATTATAATAGCGGCGACCTTATCGAGATCCCCGGTTCAGACAATGCAGCCTGGATGGAAAACACAAGCGGAGCTTTATCATGGTATGGCAACGACGAATCATGGAAGCCTGTTTACGGAGCCTTGTATAACTACCATGCGGTTGTCAACCCGAATGGAATTTGTCCGGTAGGCTGGCATGTGCCTACAGACTCAGAATGGAATATGCTTGTTGACTATGTTGTCGCCCAAGGGCATGCAAATGGAATCGGAAATGCTAACGGGGCCGGCAATGCCATCAAATCGTGCCGGAAAGAGGGAACTCCTTTCGGTGGTGATTGCAATACTGAAGATCATCCCCGTTGGAATCCCGATGTAAAACATCATGGTTTCGATGCCTTTGGATTTGGTGGATTCGCACCAGGATACAGGGCTTATTTCGGGCCATTCCTGACCATGGGAATGAGGGGGTATCACTGGACAACTACTGAGCAGGGTGAATCAAACGCAAAAGCCTGGGTTCTGGTTTACAACAATGGTGCTATAAATCCGGAGTCAGGAAACAAGAACAACGGATATCCGGTCCGTTGTGTTAAAGATTAGATGTTTCAAAACGCCATTTTTTAGTTTTTAAGTCCGATAATGAGGGTCAAGTCAACCGATTGTGATTTTCTGGCATTGATTGCTGATTATTTAGGGTGTTTTGTGGTTACGTATTATAAATCAGTTGCATAAGTAACAGTTCCAGCATCACGATTTGTTGATAACTTCGTTTCATCCTTATGTTTGATTCAGGTCATCGCTTACCTATTATTTGTACCTTTGCACGTTAAATTATTCATTGATATTTAATTTATTGACAATGACTGAGGAAGAAAAAAGAGAGTTGGCAAACAGTCAGTACACAGCATCAAACATACAGGTACTCGAAGGATTGGAAGCCGTGCGCAAGCGCCCGGCCATGTATATAGGCGATGTTAACGTCCGCGGACTGCACCATCTGGTGTATGAAGTAGTGGACAACTCCATTGACGAAGCAATGGGTGGTTATTGCGACACCATTGATATTACCATTCATATTGATAATTCAATCACCGTTGCCGACAACGGAAGGGGGATACCTACAGGAATCCACGAGAAAGAGGGCCGTTCGGCACTCGAAGTGGTAATGACAGTTCTGCATGCCGGAGGGAAATTCGACAAAGGCTCTTACAAAGTTTCCGGGGGGTTGCATGGCGTGGGTGTGAGTTGCGTCAACGCGCTTTCTACCTATCTTAAAGCAACTGTTTATCGCGAAGGTAAAGTATTTGTTCAGGAATACAACTGCGGTAAACCACTGGAGGATGTTAAGGCCGTTGGTGAATCGCAAGCCAACGGAACCACCATCCATTTCAGGCCTGACGACAGCATCTTTATGGTCACGCAGTATGACTACAGTATTCTGGCAAGCCGCATGAGGGAGCTGGCCTATCTGAACAAGGGTGTGCGTATCAGCCTGAGTGATGAGCGCGATCTGAATGATAATAACCTTCCAAGAACTGAAACCTTTTATTCAGATAACGGCCTGGCCGATTTTATTGCCTATCTCGACGAAAGCCGCGAGAAGCTTATGCCTGCTCCCATTACCATCGAAGGTGAACGCAACGATGTGCCTGTAGCCATTGCCATGCAGTACAACACATCATTTGCCGAAAACCTCCATTCATATGTAAACAACATAAATACGCACGAAGGTGGTACACACCTTGCCGGTTTCCGTCGCGGCCTAACCCGTACGCTTAAGGCATATGCTGACAAAACCGGAATGCTGGCCAAACTTAAGTTCGACATCAATGGTGATGACTTCCGCGAAGGCCTCACAGCTATCTTGTCGGTGAAAGTGCCTGAGCCCCAGTTTGAAGGGCAGACCAAAACCAAATTGGGCAACAACGAAGTGATGGGCATTGTGGACCAGATTGTCAGCGACCACCTCACCAATTACCTGGAAGAGAATCCAAAAGAAGCGCGCACCATTGTTAATAAAGTTATCCTTGCTGCAACGGCGCGTCATGCAGCCCGTAAAGCCCGCGAACTCGTTCAGCGTAAGAGTGTGCTCACCGGCTCAGGTCTTCCCGGAAAACTTTCCGACTGCTCGGAACGTGATCCCGCACAGGCCGAGATTTACCTCGTGGAGGGCGACTCGGCAGGCGGAACAGCCAAACAGGGCCGCGACCGACGTTTTCAGGCCATCCTGCCCCTCAGGGGTAAAATTCTCAACGTGGAAAAGGCCATGCCGCACAAAATTTTCGAAAGCGAAGAAATCAAGAATATTTTTACGGCACTTGGTGTGAGCATCGGTACCGATGACGACTCCAAGGCACTCAATATCGAAAGGCTGCGCTATCACAAGATCATCATCATGACCGATGCCGACATCGACGGAAGCCATATTGCCACCTTAATACTTACCTTCTTCTTCAGGTATATGACCGACCTGATCGAAAAGGGCTATGTGTACATCGCCACGCCGCCTTTATACCTCCTGCGCAAAGGCAAACAGGAGCGATATTGTTGGTCGGATGAAGAACGCGAACAAACGGTGCGTGACTGGTCAGCGGACGGATCAGAGAAAGGCGTTCATATTCAGCGCTATAAAGGTCTTGGTGAGATGAATGCAGAACAGTTGTGGAGTACCACCATGGATCCCAAAACACGCACACTCAGGCAGGTAACCATCGAAAATGGGGTAGAGGCCGACCACGTATTCTCGATGCTGATGGGCGACGAAGTGCCCCCGCGCCGCGAATTCATCGAAGCC
>Ga0208244_100282_pt1 | contig 56609 bp, 51 predicted proteins | sample SubbioCR12Aug_5A_FD_184828 | JGI IMG/M metagenome (GOLD analysis project Ga0208244, IMG submission 184828) | Serpentinite rock and fluid subsurface biosphere microbial communities from McLaughlin Reserve, California, USA - CR12Aug_5A (SPAdes) | ecosystem: Environmental > Terrestrial > Deep... | reverse complement strand
TGTCCATCTCTTCAACGACCATCTGATGAATACTGAATACGATTTCAATGCCGGCATCGGTTTCTGATGCGATATTGAACATGGGGTGTCTGCCCCAGTTATTTGTGTATGTTACTACTTCACTGCTCACAGCAAATACTGCGGTGACAAGCAGCAATATACATATGATTATATTTTTAGGCATTATGCCCTCCTGATTTAGGGATTGTTTTATTGATTGTTTCCCAATATACATTTTTCTTACTCTTACGATATTTTACCCTAATTATCAGATGTGTCAATGATAAATTACTTACTTAAGGGATGGTCCCTTAATATAAATAAAAAGGGTGCGTCCCAGTTTTATGGGACGCACCCTTAGGTTTGCTGTCATTCTGACCCTGAGTGTAGCGAAGGGGAAGAATCCCTCGCGAGAGACCCTTCCTCTTCGCAATGCTCAGAGGCAGGGTGACATTATTCTAATGTCATCTCGTCAGCACGAGTTTTTTAGTTTGACTGTAATCATCGGTTTTCAGAGTATAGAAATAGACGCCTTCGGCAACTTTCCGGTTGTTTTCATCTTTTCCGTTCCAGATGTAATTGTGCATACCTTGTTCGAGCGGCGCATTGACCAGTGTTTTAACGAGCCGTCCGGATGCGTCATAAATCTTGAGTGCCGCATTGGTTGGTGCCCCAATCGAAAACGAGATATTGGTGACGCCCCTTGATAATGGATTCGGTTTTGCCGCATTAAGAATTGTGACCATCGGCATTGTGATTATCATCTCCTCTGCCATACCAACCTGATGACCGTCAACCCGCACATCATCCAGATATATTGTCCAGGCATACAGACCGCGGCTCACAAACGCAAGATGGATGTTCTGATTCGCATAAGCATTAAGACTGATCACTTTTTCCATGTAAGTCAAATTGTTAAGCTCAAACGAATCAAGCACAACCGTAAACGCAGGAATCGTATTGTCTGTAGTTGACAATCTGATAACCAGCTGGTCAATCGGCGTCGATGATGTCGAAACCCGATACCAGAATTTAAAAGTCGCGCCTGCTGCTGGAATTGCAAGTTGCGGCGTTACCAGCCAGTCATCGTTCTGTAAGGTTGATGTCTCATAACGACACGATGCATGGGCAAGTCCGGTGCGCGGAGCGGTCGTGCTTCTTTGCCACTGTTGTGTGCCGCCGTCATTGTTATACACAACCCGGCCCGGGGGTGGGAAAGTAGTGCCTTCAAAACCCTCGCTTAAGATTGTAAATGCGATTTCACATGTGGTCGTGCGCCGGTCATTAGCCGGATTCGTATCATTGGCAAGCATGGAACGGACAATCACGGTAACTTCTTCAGTAAGAGTCGGTGTCCAGGAAGCAAACGCAATCGTTATCGTATCGCCGGCATTAATCGACTGAGTCTGAGTATTGAAATGTCTCAGTTCACCGCCCGGTCCGACAATCGAGCAGATTACCGGTACATTGGTCTGAAATGCAGAACCATAGTTCTGTAATACTGCAGTCACGGTCATCGGCGTATTAATCATGTGGTGCGCTCCCGGTGAAGTAATTGCAGCAATACCAACATCATTTGCCGGCGGAGTTTGAACTGTCATTGCCATTCGAACATTAGCTCTGAGATAAGTGCGAGTCAATGAAGTTGGAACGGCCGCGCCATAAGCATACCGGCTTCGATAATTCGGTGTTGTTGTCGTATAACGGTAATAAGGATAACCGGTAATTGCAGCGTCTTGTCTGACAATCAAAACTCGAAGATTATCCGCATTATTATATAAAAACGGTGTAGTAAGTGTAACATCCATCCAACCTTCAGTCGCATTATTAGTAAACTGACCTTGAAATACCCGGGTATAACCAGTCGTATCCCAGGCGCCGGTTTCAATTGTAGCATCAGGAGTGTGCTTCATATATATTACGACGCCGTTAATCGGGTCGACATTAGTTCCGGAATTCTTATACAAAGCAAAGCTGGTTATTTCACCATAACAACCGATTTCTTCCTGCAGAAAAATTCCTTCTGAGACCGAATTTGCCGCATTACAATTCATCGTGTAAAAATACGAACCGGTCGTAGCAGTGCCGATTGTGATATACGGGCTAATCTCAGTATTTCTTACTTTGCGGTCATTACCAGGAACTTCATCGCCAACCAATACTGTTCTTACGCTGACCATTACACTTTCTGCCGTAGTTGCCGTATATGAACCAAAATTAACTGTCGTGTCACTGCCCGCGGTTAAAGAAATCGTGCGCGTGCTCGTATAAAGAACCGCTTTACTGCTGTTCGAAATCGTGCAATGGACTGCAAAATTGGTCTGGTTGGCACTACCATAATTCTGAATCAATGCTGACGGCTGAATCGGGATACCGATAAACTGCAGATTGGGCGGACTTATAATCTGCCGAACTCCGACATCATTAACCGGTGGTGCTGCCGGGGTCATACCCAATTGAACATTTGCCCGCAAATAGGTTCGGGTTATCGAAACCGGCAAAGTCGCGCCATAAGCATACCGGCTTCGATAATTCGGTGTTGTTGTCGTATAACGATAAGCTGGATAACCGGTAAAAGCAGCCGCCTGACGCACAATCATAACCTGAAGATTATCAACATTATTATATAGAAACGGTGTGGTCAAGGTAACGCTCATCCAGCCGACTGTCGCATTATTAGTAAAATCGCCGGAATAAACCAGGGTGTAGTCTTCATAATTCCAAGGACCGGTCTCAGTCACTTCATTAGGAACATGCCGCATATATATTCTCACGCCGGTAATCGGGTCAACATTGGCACCGGAATTTTTATACAGGGCATAACTGGTAATCGTACCGTATTGACCGATTTCTGATTGCAAGTAGATTTGGTCGGAAACCGAATTTGCCGCATTACAATTCATCGTGTAAAGATACGAACCGGTCGTGGCAGTACCGATTTCAATCGTAATCGTACTGGTCACATTAGTCGTGCTGGTCATTCCGTCATTACCCGGATTACTGTCATTAGTCAAATTGGTTCTCATCTTGACCGTACACATCTCTTCAATCGTCGGTGTCCAGGAGGCAAAATTAACCCGAATCGTATCACCCGCAGCAAGCGTTGGTATGGTTTGCGTATTAGTATATCTCACCACGCCGCCGGCACCAACAATCGAACAAGATACTGGAATATTGGTCTGAACTAAAGTACCAAAATTCTTAACTTTGGCAATCGGTGCAATCGGTGTGTTCGGTATCGTAATATCACCCGGACTGATAATCGCATTAACACCGACATCGCGTTGAGATGGCGGTGGGAAATAGACTCGCAAACAGTAAACTATATCCAAAGGTTTTGCCTGACCTAAAATTAACAGGAACGAATCGCGCCACATCTCACAGCCACCGGCAATTGCTGAATCACCTAACGGGTTAATGATTTCGGTAATCTGGCAAGAATCATACGAACCAAAATTGGGGTAAGTATACTTAATCAGAGTTGACATCGGATTTTGGGCATATCCCCACATATAACCCTGCGGGTCATATGCTAAACCATATAAATTAAAAACTGCTGGTGCGACTTGTCGGGCAGTACCGCCCTGAGTTGAGATTTTATAAATCGGTACTGCAAAATTCGATGTCCACAATGAATCCTCAAGATTATTATCAGTAAGTGCTCTGACTATTGCGGGAGTCGAAACCGCATAAGAACCGACCACATTATAAGGTGGCAAAGGATTAATTTTATGCAGATATCCTTCATAACCCGCATACACATACCCATCATAAAAACACATATCACGATAACCCCAGCCAGAATTATCTGGCTGCATAAATGAATCGACTAAAGTCCGTGTGTTCAAATTGTAAATAAGTATCCTATTATCAGTCGTAACCGTACTTGAACCAGCGTCACTAACCCATAATAAAGTTTCCCCGGCTGGATAAGTTCCAATACAAACTGGCGTTAATCCCAATGCAGTTGTTGTACTGTTGATTCTTATCGTCCATTCAATTTCATATTCAATATTCAAATCAGTCGGTGGCATTTCTGGGATTATACCGGTATCGGATGTTTCAACAAAGTCAGTAACCGCATTACCTGCCGCAAAACTGAAGCATAATGCAATTATACAAATTATAACATTTCTAAACATTGCTTCCCCCTCTAAAATTTTTCTTTTTGTTGGCTGAAAAATAATATGTAACCTTATCTTTAGTTTCTTAATTAAAATGTATTATATATTATAAGTCACTCTTTTATATTGCCATTTTGTACACTCATCACTATAGCCATTGCTCGCGCGAAATTAAAAACCTTCATTCTTGTTTCTACCCAAGAATAATACTGAAACGCAGGTTTGTCAAGGATAAAACCCTAAATAGTTCATTAAATAAAAAAGGGTGCGACCCGGTTTTACAGGCCGCACCCTTGAAAGTTTGTTGTCATTCTGAGCGAAGATGAAGAATCTGCGAGAGACCCTTCGCTTCACTCAGGGTGACAAGAATTTCTTATCTCGTTAACACGAGTTTTTTAGTCGAAGTGTGATTTTCAGTTTCCAGAGTATAGAAATAAACGCCTTCAGCAACCTTACGATTATTGTCATCTCTGCCATTCCAGGTCAGATTATAAGTGCCAGTATTGTAATGACCGTTAACTAAAGTTCTGATGATTCTGCCTGATGCATCATAGATTCTCAAACTCGCTTGAGTCGGTTTGGCAATATTGAATGAGATAAGGGCATTACCGCTTACTGGATTCGGTGTTACTGTATTAAGAGCAGTCACATATATATTTGAGTTGCCATTTTCTTCAATCCCGGTTGATGGTGAGTAGAGACGGACATTATCAATAAAGATATTATTACCATACTGAGAAAATGCTAATAGACCAAGCCAGAGATTACCGCTGAATGCACCCAGATACACGACATGCTCTTCCCACTGATTCACGGGTCCGTAGCGCATAAATGCCGCAACCCGGGTAAAACTTGTCCCGTTAATCGAAGTTTCGACTTTGACACTGTCTGGTCCGTAAGTCCCGCCCGAATACATATTATCATGATACATATGAAACTTCAAAGTGCACGGCACTGCAGTCGCACCCATGGCAACTGCCGGTGAAATCAAACGGGCACTGCCGGTGGTGGCAGAATAACACGGATAACCTGCCATACCTGCTCCTTCAAACGGAGTACAAGTCGGGTTTGTACCGGTCGCATATCTCTGCCAGTTATAGGTTCCAACTAAAGGAATCGCCTGCCAGCCCGAAGGCGGGAAAGTTGGGTCATTAAACCCTTCAGATAATAAAGCGGATGTTACATTAGTTGACTGGGTTCTTCGGTCATTACCCGGATTGGCATCGCCAGTCAGGTTGGTGCGCATTGCGACCGTAACATCTTCAGTAATCGTCGGTGTCCAGGCATCAAAGTTTACCCGGATTGTATCGCCCACCGCGAGTGAGGCAACGGTTTTTGTGTTGGTGTATCTGACTGCGTTGCCAGTACCGATAACCGAACAAACGACCGGGAAATTAGTCTGAGCCGCAGTGCCGAAATTTTTAACCAGGGCGATTGGCGTCATCTGGGTATTGACTGCGTGATTCGCGCCCGGAGCCCGCACTGCCTGCACGCCGACATCATTAGTTGCCGGTGGCTGCGGTGCAAAGCCGATACCAGTTACATCATCAATATACCAACCTGCATAATTAACTGAACCGTCGGAGCCAAAATGCCAGCGGATATGGAAAGTCTGACCCGTATTCAGGGTTAATGGAAATTCGACTTCATGCCAGAAATTACCCGTTGTTCCGCCCGTAAAACATGGTTCACCAGGAATCCCGGCATTTGCAGTGTTGGCAGTACCATTATAACCGCCGACCGGTGTTAACAAAGTCCAGGTGTTACCGCCATCAGTCGAGATTTTAACATTTCCGCCGTCCCAGTTGGTTTCAATATCATACCATTGCCAGAATTTCAAAGTCGGATTATTGGCTGATGCCGTGTATTGTTCTGAAGTCAATTTCCAGTTAGAACTTACCGCATAATTACCGCCTAAAACAGTTGCCCAAAGCTTTGTGCCGCTATGAGCACCTGGCGGTCCTACGGTCGGTACGCCCCATGCCCAGGCACCGGTTAACGGGTCAGCAACATAATTACCGTCTGATGTTTCAAAGTCCTGCGTATAAATGTCAGCCACAAGACAGGTTCTGGTCTTCCGGTCATTACCCGGAAATTCATCGCCCGCCAGAGTCGTTTTCATCATTACATTCAATTGTTCTTCAACCGTCGGTGTCCAGCTCGGGAAATTAACCGTCGTGGTTGCCTGCGTTGCCAGAGATGCAACCATCTGCGTGTTCGTATATCGAAACACATTACCCGGACCAAAAATCGAACAGACTACGGCAAAATTGGTCTGCGCTGCGGCACCATAGTTTTTTACGAGTGCACTGGGGGTCATTGCCGTGTTAATCATATGCGTCGCACCCGGACTGATAATCGCATCAACGCCGACATCAGTCGTAAATACCTGGTCATCTAACATCTCGTGATTATTAATATAGACCGTTGTATATCCACCCGGATAATACATTGCACCAGTGGCAGTATATCCCATACCGTAAACATTAGAACAAGCCGTCGGTTTATTAGGTAATTGGGTCCAGGTATTGGTTACCGGGTCATATTTATATGCTTCGCCGACCCGGGCTGTTGGACCATTGCCGCCGACCACATATAAATGGTTATTACTCACTGCCCGATTGGCACGATATACTAAAACACCGGGTTTGGTCAAACCAGTGGTCCAAGTAATTGTGCCAGGATTGGCTGTATTAATCGTGCCGACATAAACTGTATTGGCACCACCAGCCGCAGTATAACCAGTCGCCGCAATAAGTTTATTGCCAATCACACCGCAGCACGGTGAACCGCCAAACACAGCTGGCAATGGGGTTGCCGTGGTCCAGGTATTGGTTATCGTGTTTAACATATAAACTGTCGCAACTGGTGGAGAAGTGGTTGACCAGTTGCCGCCGCCGACCACATAAATCCAGGTATCATTATATACGGCAGTTCCAAAATCATGATTAACTGCGGGCATTGCCGGACCGGTTGTCCAGGCATCAGTCGCCGGGTCATAGATTTCGACTACATTCATACCCGTTCCAAATGTGACGCATCCGCCCATAACATAGATTTTACCACCTGCCAAAGCGGCACCGCCAATACTACGGGTAGTCGTCATTGCTGCTTTTGTTGTCCAGGTATTTGTCATAACATCATATTCTCGGACATGATTAGTCTGAGCTCCACCTGAAGTTAATGGTCCGCCAAATGTGTAATACTTATTATTAATAACCGGCGACACCATATGATGGGCACGGGTTTCAGGCATCGGCGCTTTTGTAGACCAGGCAGCATCAATCGCCGGACCTTGTTCTATTTTCGGCTCCAGCACAAAATCAACTGGGCCCGGTGCATAGTCTGCTGACACATTGGCAAAACCTAATGTCCATACACCAAGCAACATCATTACAAATAACAACTTTTTCATATTTTATCTCCTCTGTATATTTTTATTGAATTTTTATGCATTATTTTTTTGTTTGTCTAATCCTCCTTTCTTTATAGTATATATCAAGAGCAGTTCGCATCAACCACTCTGTTTTTATAAAATATTGTGCGTTCGAATTCATTGGCTCTATTTCTCAGGATTCCGAATTCGCTTCATAATCTTATCTGTCTCTGCGACTCTTTTAATATGATAATATTATAAATTTTTGCGTATTTGTCAAGAGTTATGTTAGAGAGCTCGGAAAAACTCGCTCTCTTAATCAGGACTTGTTCAGAAGTCTCTGTTAGAATAAAAAATCAGAGCACGAATGTGTCGTGTTCTTGTTTATCCCGTTCGCTTGACAGTTCTGTGAAAAAAGTTATCCAGCTGACTCCAATTGCGTCGAGATAATTCAGGATAGTGTCTATGCGAGGCGCTTTGATTAACTCATTTTCTAATCGGGCAATAAAAGTTTGTCCCGACTTGGGTTTTAACTTCATTCTCTGAGCAACTTGCAGTTGTGTTAAATCAGCATTTTTCCGTAACTGACTTAATTTAGGAATAATTAGTTTATAAAATCGCATCACTGAAAATATTACTGATCAGTAATATATTTGTCAAGCTCTTTTTTCTTCTAACATTCTATATTCCATATTCTTAATTCAATATTCTAACAACCAAGGGGAGCTATCCCCTGGTTCAAGACGGAAATCAAGGTTCAAGGGTTCAAAGGTTCAAGGATAGGAACTGAATAATAAGTTGCGAAAAGTTCATAGTAAGAATACTCGATAATTATCGGGCAGGTTTTGTGATATCCTGAATCGCACAAACTGAAAACTGAATACGGACGCGACTACGGAACCAAGGTTGGAGAGAACATCGGGTAGAACAGCGGGACCGGATGCGGGTTTGAAAAATGGAAATTTATAGAAATTATTAGAAATTTATTGATATTGATTGTAGTTTTCGTAAGGGTGCGTCCCGGTTTTACGGGACGCACCCTTAAAAGTCTCTGAGACCTCTGTGTCTCAGTGGCTATATTTTCTTATCTCGTTAACACGAGTTTTTTAGTCGAAGTGTGATTTTCAGTTTCCAGAGTATAGAAATAAACGCCTTCAGCAACCTTACGATTATTGTCATCTCTGCCATTCCAGGTCAGATTATAAGTGCCAGTATTGTAATGACCGTTAACTAAAGTTCTGATGATTCTGCCTGATGCATCATAGATTCTCAAACTCGCTTGAGTCGGTTTGGCAATATTGAATGAGATAAGGGCATTACCGCTTACTGGATTCGGTGTTACTGTATTAAGAGCAGTCACATATATATTTGAGTTGCCATTTTCTTCAATCCCGGTTGATGGTGAGTAGAGACGGACATTATCAATAAAGATATTATTACCATACTGAGAAAATGCTAATAGACCAAGCCAGAGATTACCGCTGAATGCACCCAGATACACGACATGCTCTTCCCACTGATTCACGGGTCCGTAGCGCATAAATGCCGCAACCCGGGTAAAACTTGTCCCGTTAATCGAAGTTTCGACTTTGACACTGTCTGGTCCGTAAGTCCCGCCCGAATACATATTATCATGATACATATGAAACTTCAAAGTGCACGGCACTGCAGTCGCACCCATGGCAACTGCCGGTGAAATCAAACGGGCACTGCCGGTGGTGGCAGAATAACACGGATAACCTGCCATACCTGCTCCTTCAAACGGAGTACAAGTCGGGTTTGTACCGGTCGCATATCTCTGCCAGTTATAGGTTCCAACTAAAGGAATCGCCTGCCAGCCCGAAGGCGGGAAAGTTGGGTCATTAAACCCTTCAGATAATAAAGCGGATGTTACATTAGTTGACTGGGTTCTTCGGTCATTACCCGGATTGGCATCGCCAACCAAATCGGTTTTCATAATCACAGTCAACTGCTCGGCAATCGTTGGTGTCCAGTTCGCGAAATTGACTCTCACTGTATCGCCAGCTGCCAAGGAAGTTATGTTCTGCACATTCGAATAACGATATGCATTGCCCGGCCCGACAATCGAACAGATAACTTCAAAGTTTGTCTGCGCATTAGTGCCGTAATTCTTAACTTTGGCAATCGGTGTCATCGGTGTGTTAATCCGGTGTGACGCGGTTGGTGCAATAATCGCATCAACACCGACATCATCGGCAATGCTCAGAAATTTCACAATCGCTCTGAAATTCCAGTTGAAATTCAAACCGAGTGACACTAAAGAACCCCAGGGCAGTCCTGATGCATATACATACGAACGGGCTGGCGTAACACTAGGACCGGCATCAACGCCAAGCGGATATTGACCAGCCGCATGCGTAAACCGGGCATTTAACCAGAAATCACCGGCTGGTAAAAATATCGGAGTCGCGAAATTGACCCGAACCCAGTTACCGACTGATGGCGTATAAGCAATACTTTCAATTGCCGTTCCTGGATATGGAGGAAGCGCACCACCCGGAAGCACATAAACATAACCCGGCGATGAAACTTGACCATAATTAAAAAATATTGCCGATTTTAAAGTACACGGACTCGTTGCCGTGAATTTAACCGCGCCCCAGTAGGTTCCACCGCTGGTTAAACCAATACCGTTATTCGCATTCGGACCGTCATATTTAATCGTATCTTCACTCCGCGTAAAATCGCTCGGAGTTATTACTGTCAATTCTTCGATTTTTCGTGGTTGGGCATTAGGGTCGGTTGAGAACATATTTTCCGCAACCAACAGACTCATCACACCAAACATTACTACTAAAATTGATAACTTTTTAATCATTTCTTTTCTCCTTACTTAATAAAACGTTGTTTACAAAAGCTTTTTTGTGTATTGCCTCCCTTCCTGTATATTAGGTTTAAATTTTTATTCATATCAAATTCATCAGACGCGGTTTCTCTATACAATATCATATCCATTTATCTCCTAAGATTCTTAGATTGTTTAATAAATATGATATTATAAAAAAACAACAATGTCAACAATTGTCTTTGTTTTCAGAGTTTGTTTTATTGATACAATAACAGCTGCAGACTGTCTTTTTTACTGGTAAAATCTGCCAGATATTGGGATTTGACCGGTTCAGCCCGGGGCGGAATAATTTTCAAGGGATTAACCCAGGTATTATTCTGCAACAGTTCAAAATGCAGATGCGGACCGGTTGACAGACCGGTCGTGCCGACATAACCGATAACCTGACCTTGAGCAACTCTTTGTCCGCTTCTAATGCCTTTGCCAAAATCCCGCAGATGTCCGTATTTGGACTTGAACCGGTTGGCATGGCTGATTTCGACCAGCTTACCATAACCGCCTTTCCAACCGGCAAAAGTTACCGTGCCGGCGCCGATTGCCGAAACCGGTGTTCCGCTCGGCGCTACATAATCAATGCCCCGGTGCGGCCGGACCACTTTCAGAATCGGGTGATACCGACCCCGGCTAAAATACGAACTTATCCGGGAATACCGTAACGGTGATTTTAAGAATGCCTTGCGCAGCGATTTGCCGTCTTTGTCATAATAATCTTTATATCCGGTCGGGTCTGTATAATGATAACCGCTGATATCTCCGATTTTTCCTTTATAGCGAACGGCATATATCATGCCGTAATCGATTAAAGCCGTATCATCGAACTTTTTTTCGACCAGCACAAAAAACGAATCCTGGTTATGGGTCTCGGTAAAAAAGTCAATATCCCAGGACAGAATATCCGCATAATTCGCCACTAAACTCGTTTTCTCTCCTGCTTTCAACATTGACTCGTATAATGACGAACTTATTTCACCCTTGACCAGACAAACCTGTTTGTCCAGCACTTTATAGACCATTGATATCTTTATATCATTACCGTCGATGTCAAAGTTATAAATCGTCGCATAGTTCTTTATATACTGAATTTTTACCAGAGAATCCTGACGGTAAAAAAGTTTTAAAGAATCTGATGTGCGAAGCGTACGGAAATTGAATTTGATTATATGCAGCAGTTTAACGATTTTGTCCGCAATCAAATGCGGTACCTCGGCTCGTCTCAGCATTGTCGCAAATACCTCTCCTGACTGGGGCTGAACAACTCGCGACTGCAGTGATTCAGTTTGAACCACTTCTTTTTTCGGTTTCAGGGTAGTCCTTCTCACTAACAACGATACTATCACAACGATTACGATAACGACGATAACAATTGATACGCTTTTTCTTCGATTAGATTTTAACACCTGGTAAAACCTCGATTATTCTTTGTTGAATTGTTGCCGGGGTTGTTAAATTCAACAGGTTAATACCGATGCCAAGTACCTGATTACGCCACCGGGCGTCGGTAATGATTGATAATATTTCAATTACGGTTACTTCTGGGTGCGTCTTAAAAATATCTTTATCGATTACATCATAAAAATTCTGCCAGCCAATCGGCAACAATCGGGTGAACGAACCGGTCAGGGTTATTCCCATTTCTTTAAGAATATTTGGGACCACTTCCCGGTAATAACTTAGAAATGGTAATCGATTCTCGACATCGCCAATCAACCAGGCCGATTCCTTTTGCTGGTCAATTAGAAAAATCATTCGGTAGTTTTTAAATACGGTCCGGAAATTTTCATTTAAGGATATTGACGCTAATGCATTAGTACAGAACTGCTGCACAATCTTTTCGGTTTTTAGTAATTTCTGGGCTGTTTTATCCGCAAAAATGTTTTTTATTCGGTAACCCGCTAAAATCTGACGAAATGCGTCGCTGCCGTGAAATTTCGGGATATTCACCAAGACTAACCCACAGCCGATTCTCGGACTTAATTTATCCTGTTCGACCGGCAACCACGAAAAAATTTCAACCCGTAAAGCATTTTGCATTAATTATCTGTGCCCTTCTGTGTTCATAATGCTGACAATCGCCGGCGAAAGTGTTCGGCTTCATTATCATCGTCGGCAATACAGCCGACAAACTGGCTAAGACCGTTCTTTTTGAGTATGTAATTCCCGTTACCAATCACGATTGCTTTCTTACTTATCCATTCGTCAATGACCTCAGGGCGTCGCAGCATCTGCATGTAGGCTTCGTAACTTGTAATCGGTTTTAGCAAAGATGGGTCAAATAATAAATCCGATTAACACATACGGGTATTCTCTAAGCACGATTTTATAACTGGGTGGAAACATACCCTCAGGTAGCAGAATGTCAATATTCTGAATATTTTTTCGATTCAAGATTCTCGGTAAATCGAATTCGCAGGTCAAGCCCAACCGGTGTGCGATGACTCCGATGCCGACATTCTGTAGTTTAATCGATTTATCGGTCGGTCGGTATAATTTAATCATTCTCAGCATAAACTTGTTTTTCTTCTGCATCGTAATCAACTCGCGCAGGATATAACGCGTCATCATCGAGGCGATACCTTTCATCCGGTATTTTTCTTCTACCATCACATCCCAGTAAACAATCGCCCCGGTGCGGACATTCCGTTCACAGAATGCCCGAGCAATGACGGCGCCGTCATGTTTAAGGAAAAAACGCAGCTGATAGGCATTTAACTCCTGCTCATATTGACAGGTCATGCCTTGCAGCTCGCCTTCACAGATTGTTATCGTATCGTCGCTGACAAACTGAAACCGGGGGCCGAGTTTGCTGGGAACAAAAATATGCCTTTCCCGCTTGCCGAATAACCAGGTCCAGAATGACATATGATATACCCTATTTACTTCATCAAATTCGGATTCAATCGAACTGCCTGTTCAATACATTTCACCGCTTCTTTTTTCATACCTTTGTTGCGGTAAATAATGCCCAGATTATACCAGCTTGCTGCGTGATTCGGATTTATCTGCAGTAATTGTTTATAGGTTTTGATGCTGTTATTGACTTCGCCTAATTCGTAATATGTTTGGGCTAAATTATACAGACAATTACTTGACTGCGGGTCTAATTTTGTTGCCCGTTCAAAGTAAATTAATGCCCGTTCGTATTTCTTCAAAGTGAAATAGACATTGCCCAGGCCGAAGTTAGCTTGAAAATAATTCGGTTCGATATTAATGATTTGATTGTAGGTCTCGAGCGCTTTATTGGTTTCACCGGTCTGTTCATAACATACTCCAAGATTATTTAGTGCTTCGATATAATTGGGCTGGAGCGTAATCGCTTTTTTCAATTCTTTAATCGCCTGCGCAAAATTACTCGACAGACAATATGCCAAACCTTGCATATGATAATACTCGGCTGAATCAGGATTAATTTCGATCGCTTTACTGAGCGTCTCGACCGCGCGCCTTGCGTCTTTAAGCTTGATATAAATCTGCGCCAAACTGGCATAAGTTTCCGGGTAGTCCGGTATAACGCTGATTGCGTTCTGATAGTGTTGAATTGCTTTATGACTGTCTCGGGAAAGCTGCAGGTACACATCGGCAATCTTGGCAATCGTTTTTGCAATCAAGAATCGATAATCGTTACGGTAGTTGATAGTTGGTTTCGCATATGCGATTGGTGCATTACTCAGCGGGTTCCAGTAAATAAGTCGCTCCTGGGGCACGATTTCCAATAAAATGGTGTCATTGCTAACTACGCAACTATTTTCCAAATCGAACCTTGATAAGATGATACTGTCCAAACAGGCAAATAATAATTCCGACGCACCGATTTTGTTAGTCTTATCTGGATTGTTCTCAAGCTGGCTATAATCTTCCAGAAAATCAATTAACAAAACTCGCCGGTTATCCTCAACCCGTTCGGGCAGATGTTTTAGAATCCGGTCCCGCAAGGTTGCCAACAGGATATACTCGGTATCAAAGGAGCGTTCAATTTTATTATTTTGCCATACGGTCTGCATTTGCGGAAAACTCAAAATTTTTGCAAATAACATATCCAGTTTTTGGCCATAATATTCGAATTCGGATTTCTTCGAGACACCGTTATGTTGCAGAATCGCAAAAGCGAGTGCCGTGTGCTGGCCATATTCCTTTTCAATCCATTCGATTTCCGCCATTAATTTCTTGATATCAGATGGTTGCCGTTGAAAAAATGGCGACGCCAATATTTCGCAAAATTGTTCATCTGTATTATCGGGTAATATTCCCAATGCTCGTTTCATATAATTTTCCTTTTCCCAATCTGACAGTTCACAATAATCCATTTTATTATGAATCAACCACGCTTCAGCTTCCGCTCTCAATATCTCTAAATATTTTTGAAGCGGACTAAGATTGAAATATTCATACCCTTCAAATCTTATCAAAACATTATCCCGATAAAACAATGGGCAATGCCATTCGCCTTGACTCATTTCGTTATCGGTAATTTTCTTTTCCAGATATACCTGCGCGTAGTGCAGCAATTCTTTGTCATTATCGATTACTGCACTACCGATATTTCTGATACCAGATGCAACTTCTTGCCGTGCCGATTCGTCAAAATGTACAAACTTATCACCCGACTTCTGCTCGGACAACGATTCGGTGCCGGTCTTGAATGCTTCTTGTTTTATATCTTTCATTAACTTATTTTACTAGTTCAGACATGCTTCACGCTTCATGTTAAGTAACCAGCTGTTTTCGTAATCATTTCACCATCTCAATCAAACTCGTCGAAAGATTACCGGCTCGGAAATCAGGATGCGCGAGGATGCGCAGGTGAAACGGAATAATCGTTTTAATACCGGTAATCACTGTTTCTTTAAGGGCCCGTTCCATACGCACGATTGCTTCTTTGCGGGTCGGCGCCCAGCTGATAAATTTACCGATTAACGAATCATAATACGGCGCGATTGAATATCCCTGGTAGATAAAAGAATCGACTCGTATGCCCGGACCGGCTGGCAGTCTGAGTTCAGTTATCTTACCTGGCGTCGGCATAAAATCGTTCGCTTCATCTTCGGCATTAATCCGGCATTCGAGCGCATAACCTATTGGATTTTTAAGCGTCTCGCTGCTCACTGCTAATTTCTCGCCCGCCGCCATCGCAATCTGATGCTTTACAATATCAACATTGGTAACCGCTTCGGTTATCGGATGTTCAACCTGAACCCGGGTATTCATCTCCAGAAAATAGAAATGTTTATCTTGAGTTGCGATAAATTCCATGGTGCCGGCACTCTCATATCCGATTGATTGGGCACCTTTGACTGCCGCATCACATAAGTTAATCCGCGCCTGTTCATCCATTAGCGGTGACGGTGCTTCTTCAATCAGTTTTTGATGACGGCGCTGAATCGAACATTCCCGTTCAAACAGATGCGTGGTATTGCCAAACGAATCGGCTAAGATTTGCACTTCGATATGCCGAGAATTTTCAATATATTTCTCAATATAAACCCGTTCGTCATTAAAACTTGCTTTGGCTTCGGCTTGTGCCAGACGCACCCCGGCTTCCAAATCGCGTTCCTGCCTGACAATGCGCATGCCTTTACCGCCGCCGCCAGCCGCCGCTTTGATAATAATCGGATACCCGATTTCATCCGCAATTTTACGGACTTCTTTGACCGTCTCAACCGCACCGGCCGAACCAGGCAGCACCGACAAACCGGCTTCGCGCATTTTTTGCCGTGCGACCAGTTTGTCGCCCATCATCCGAATCACCGTCGATTTTGGTCCGATAAACTTAATCTGGCATGCTTCGCAGGCTTCGGCAAAATCAGGATTTTCCGATAAAAACCCGTAGCCCGGATGAATCGCATCGCAGCCCGTAACTTCGGCTGCCGATAACACTCTCGGAATATTCAAATAACTCTCGTCAGCAAGCGGACCGCCAATACAAATCTGTTGGTCAGCAAGCTCGGTGTGTAATGAAGTCCGGTCTGCTTCTGAAAAGACCGCAACCGTTTTGACACCTAATTCTCGGCACGCCCGGATGATCCGGACTGCAATTTCACCGCGATTAGCAATTAATATTTTATCAAACATAAATAATCTGTGAAATCATTCTTAATTGACTCTTTCGGCATATGTATTAGTTCTCGTATCGATTCGTATCTTATTGCCGACTGCCACAAAAAACGGCACTGAAACCATTAAGCCGGTTTCCAGTTTTGCCGGTTTACCTCCGCCAGTTGCAGTATCGCCTTTATAATCAGGTTCAGTTTCAACAACCGCGAGCACCACAAAAGTCGGCATATCTAAAGTTAACGGATGTCCGTCAATATACATAACATCAACCATCAGATTTTCGGTTATATATTGCGTTTTATCTCCTAAAATATCTTTGGGTAGTACAAACTGGTCATAATGTTCGGTTTCCATAAAGTGAAAATTTTCGCCGTCATTATAAAGATACTGGCATCGTTTCCGCTCGACCTGAAGGTCTTCAAACTTTTCATCTGATGACAAATTCTCTTCGATTATCCGACCGGTCAGAAGATTCTTAAATTTAGTCCGTACAAACGCCCGCCGCTGGGCGATTTTCACCCGTTCGTATTCAATAATTTCATAAATTTCGTTTCGGTGCCTGACTAACAGACCGGTTCTGAAATCATTCGGTGTAATCATAATTCAATTAACTCCTTGGGACTTTTGGTTAAAATCTCGCAACCGCTCTTTTGGGCGACGACTAAATCTTCAATTCTCACGCCAAACTCATTGGCCAGATAAATGCCCGGCTCAACTGAAAAAACCTGATTAATCTGAATAAGGTCTGTACTTTTACTGTTGACGACCGGCAGTTCGTGCACTGCCAGACCGACTCCGTGCCCGAGTCCGTGACCAAAATATTCGCCATAACCTTTATCTTTGATATAATTCCGGGCAATACGGTCAATATCCTGTGCCTTTTTCCCCGCCCGGATTTTTTGCTGCGCCATCTGCTGTGCAGTCAAGACAATGTCATAAACCTTTTTGACTTTGCTCGATGCTTTACCCATCACCACCGTGCGCGTCATATCAGCGCAATAATGCTCGAATTTTACTCCGATATCAAAAACAATTACATCGCCCTTTTTTAATTTCTTGTTGGTCGGCTGGGCATGCGGTAAGGCGCCGCGCTCGGCAAACGCAACAATTGACGGGAAAGCAATTCCGCCCAGTTTTAAAAACTGGTAATCAATCTCATTTGCCAAATCTTTTTCTGTAATACCGGGTTTAATCATTTTCAGTACATTAAGAAATACTTTGTCCGTATTGCGGACTGCCCGACTGATTTTTTCAATCTCTTGTTTATCTTTAACGCAGCGCTGTCTTTCTACCAGTTCACTGGTTGCAACAAAATTGATGTTTGATTTTAACTGTTTCTTGATTAAACTGAAATTATGGTAAGTTAAACTATTACCCTCAAAACCGAGCGAATTAACTCGAACTAAATCCTGAACCGGAAATATGCTGAAAAGACTCCGGTCCCAGATTTTAGTCTGGCACCCTTTTACTTCCTGTTTAATCTGTTCCTGATAGCGAAAATCAGTATAGAAAATCGCTGGCGCGCCTTTTTTTGCGAGCAGCATGCCATTGGAACCAGAATACCCGCATAAATACAGAAGATTTGCCGGGTTAGTAACTAACAAAGAGTCTATCTTATTTTTGTGAAACTTCGATATTATTCTTGAAATTCGATTAAACATAATAATTTATAATCCGACTCCTGTCTGCTTCACACAAAATTATGTGAAACGAGTCCATCCTTGCAAAAAAATCGTCTCTGTTATTGTAACGAAAACTCATCTTATGTCAATATAAAATTCAAAAATAATCAGTTCAAACAGTTGCACTGGTCTTAACAATCGGCTGATAACCGGGTAAAAACTGCCGAATCAGCCAGATATTTGTTTCCAGGTGCTGAGTCATCTTATCGGTCTTGATTATAAACGGCTCTCCCTTATTACCGTTTCGGAACCGGCTCAATGCCAAAAAGATACCAATCTGGTCTGCCAAATGACTGTCATAGACACTCTCTTTTTCTAAAAGATATGATTTAAACTCCTGATATGCTTCTCTGGCAACCTGTTCTGCTGGCTTGCCGCGTTCACCTAAAGCACAAAATCCGGCTGTAATATTTTCAAACTCAGCTTTTAGAAAAACATAAGTACCCGGACATGCGGCACGAACCTGTTCAGTTTTAGCCTCGACTTGCATACCTGGAAAATCAGTAGTCAGTAACTTGACAAACTGACTGGCCTGACGCTCGGCAATACCTAATGACAGATTACACACCCGTGAGACCAGACTCAATTTTTTCAGGCTGCCCCGGTTCAAGACTACACCAGTGCTATTATTTAGCGGTGTTGCAGAAAAATCAAGAATAATTTTACCCCGGCCGACCGGGAAAAATCCGTAATTAATCAGTTTACTTTTAACAACAATACCGAATCGTTTGAGATAACAAAACAACACTTCGCTTAAAAAATCATATGGCGGGCTGTACGGAACATGGGTACCGCCTTTTATAATAACCCTGTTTTTTGTTCCTAACAGAACCGGCAGGATTGCCTGGGCAACTAAAGTGACTGCGCCAGCACTCCCTTGTCTTTGCGCTACATCAAACTCATAATCACCGGCAACAATCTGGTTTGGTTTGATAATAAGACTGGATGAGCCCAACTTGGCACCAATGGTTTCAGCGCTACAAATTTTGGCAACTGCATTTACTGAGGTCAGATGTTGGGGTAATAACCCTGGTCTTTTCCGGTTCTGGCGGATATTGACCATTTCAAACGGCGTCGAGAGACACGCACAAAGACTGAGGGCGGTGCGCAGAATCTGGCCACCGCCCTCACCAAAAGAGCCATCTATCCTTATCATAGATAAGGAAATTCTAAATCCGAAATGCTAAATTCGAAACAATTTCTAAATTCCAATAATCAAATTCCAAAACATTGAGATTTTGAATTTTGGATTTGTTTAGGATTTCGATATTCGAATTTCGGATTTGCTTCATCTTACTTCATTCGTGATTGTAGTTTTTTCAAGACTTCGGGTAGCGTTGTATATTCCATTTCTGCTAATGGCAAACGATGCGGTTCGAACGGACCGTGCTGGCGCATAAAATTCGCCATCTGATTTGCCTGAATACGGGCATAATCAAATGACGGGTCGTCAAACATATCTCTCGGACCAATCAGTTTACCGTCTGAAACCTGGAATCCAGCCGCAATCACTCTTGGCGGACCGTCAAATCTTGACGGGTTTGCCTGTTTCTGAGCAGTCGGCATAAGCGGACCATAATGCGAACCTCTCATCCAGCCAGTTACCAGATGCGGAAATGCGAACGGTTCTAAAATCTCACCCATTGCCGGTAAACCAGACTGACCGCGCACAATCAACACCGGGTCATCTTTGCCAACATATTTACCCGCAATCAAGTACAGTTTCTGGGTTGAACTCGATGCCGCAATCTCACCTTTCTTGGTATAGACTGCTTTGATAATATAATTTTCGGCTGAGCCGATTAAGACTAATAAATCATACATCTCTTCCGGAGTCGAGAGTTTGAAATTCTTATCTTTCTTAATGTCGTGGACTTCAAAGACAAAACCATCGTGCATTGACGGGTCAATGATTAAACCGATCGTATTAAACGGGTCGGCAAACATTTTAAAGAGCGGGAAGTTCCACGCACCAGGTGCACACTTGTCACCCATAAATACAATAATTGGTTCAGACTTGCGCTCGACGATTTCCATTTCCGCCACGCCCGGACCCATTCCTTTAACATTACCCGAGAAAGCGTCAGCTAACATATCCTGACCCGCACCATACAACTTCAGTTTCTTGGCGAGTTCAGTGCCGGCTTCAAAAACCTTCCACGCTAAACCATGAATTTCTTTTGAATCGCATCCTTTGCGATGAGTCATGATTAATTCTAAATCATCACCGCAATTAGTAACGCAGAAATCAACAATGGTTTTATTCTGTTTTGCTTTGCCGAGCATTGATTTTGCCAGTTCGATTACATCCGGATGTGAAGACGAATGGCCAACATATCCGCCGATATCAGCTTTGATCACAGAAATCGTAGTTTTCTGTGCCGGCTTTGCTGCTGCCGTTTTTTTATTCGTTTGTTTCATTTACTGCCTCCATAAAATAATTTATTTCCATTTATTAATTTAGACTTTTCTCATTTCTATTTTCGCCTCGCATCATAACCTTCTGGTCAGACGCAACACAAAAAAACAAAGAGTTTTGGAGTTTGAGGGTTTTTGGGGTTCAACGCTTCAACTCTGCAACACTCAACTCTTAAACATTATACTGTTTATTGTATATTGAATAAACCAAATTGTCAATAAGTGACTTATTACTAAACCAAAACCTCTGGTTTTACACAGGGATTACGCATATTAATATTCCTGTCCTCGGACTTAATCGAGGATTAGATTATTTTGAATTTTAATTTTGTCTTTTATATTTTGATTTTTGATTTTCATTTTTCAAACCCGCATCTGTTCCCGCTTTTCTCTCCGTCTTTGTCTCCGGCTCTGGCTCCATAATCGCGTCCACATTCGCTTTTCATTTTGTGCGATTCGGCATAACTCAAAACCTGCCCGCTAATTATCAACCATTTCTGCCAAAAACCTTTCGCAACCTGTTATCTCGTTCTTACCTTTGAACTCTTGAACCTTTGAACTTTGTATCCCTGCTTGGCGGAGTAGGCGGCTCCCCTATGTTAACAGTTTTCGTTGTTAGTTGTTGGTTGTTAAATGATTATCTGAGATTTCCATATAAAATTAAGTTGTCATATATAGCAACTTTTATTCTACCTGCAGGTAGAATTTTAGATGATTGGCACGCAGATTATTAAAAAAAATATGGTATCTAATCACAGGTCCAGGTTAAACCTGTATCCATAACTGTATTCTCACTGATAATTGAAATTTATTCTGTGTTAATCGGTATAATCAGTTGAATTTAACTGCTCTCTTGACTATTTATTATTTTTCGTTTATTCTATATCTTATGGCACATGTTTATACTCCTGGTTTAAAAGTAACCGAACGAACTTTAGTTCAAAAAGAGCGGCGCCTGCCTTTAAAAGGCGAGGTCATTGCCCAAAAAGGCCAGATTGTTAACGGCGAAGAGGTTGTTGCCCATACTTCCCTGCCTGGCAATGTCACGACCATTAATATTGCCGGTCTCTTGGGCGTACCGGCTGAAGATGTCAAGATGATGATGATTAAAAAAACCGGTGACGCGGTAAAAAAAGACGAACCGATTGCTCATTCCAAAGGATTTTTCGGGCTCTTTAAATCAGTTGTCAAATCACCGATTGACGGTACTATTGAAAGCGTTTCCGATATTACGGGTCAGATGATATTGCGTGCAGCACCTAAACCGGTTGAAGTCAAGGCATATATTGACGGACTGGTAACTGATATTTTCCCGGACGAAGGCGTCATGGTCCAGACTGAAGCGAGTTTGATACAAGGAATTTTCGGGATTGGCGGTGAAACCCGCGGGGTTATCAAAGTCGTGGTCCCCGACCCGAATCAGGAACTGACTGCCAAAGATATTACTGAAGAATGTAAAGATAAGATAGTTATCGGCGGTTCGATTGTCGATGTCCCGGCTCTTGAGCGCGCCAAAGCAGTCGGCGCCAAAGGCGTTGTTGTCGGCGGTATTGAAGATTCGACCTTAAAGAAATTCTTGGGTTATGATATCGGAGTTGCCATTACCGGTCATGAAAATTGCGGCGTTTCCGTGATGGTTACTGAAGGATTTGGCAAGATGCGCATTGCAGAGCATACTTTCAAACTCATCAAATCTCTGGAAAATAAGATGGCGTCAATGAACGGTGCCACTCAAATCCGCGCTGGCGTGATTCGACCCGAATTAATCGTCCCGTTTGACCTTAAAGATAAATCGCAGGTTCAGGCGTCGAAAAAACTCGAAGGCGGTCTGGTCATCGGTTCAGTTGTGCGCATTATCCGCGAGCCCAATTTTGGCATGATTGGGAAAGTTACTGCCCTGCCGGTCGAATTGCAGGCAATCGAAACCGAATCCAAAGTCAGAATCCTTGAAGTCGAGCTCGAAGATGGCAAGAAAACAATCCTGCCCCGGGCAAATGTGGAAATAATTGAAGACTAAACCAATGAACAGATACCACAGAGTCACAGAGACACAGAGAAAAATTCAAAATTCAAAATTCAAAATTCAAAATTCTGGTTTGTTTTTATCCGTTTGTTTAATATCTTTTTGTTTATTATCAACTGCTTTTGCCAGTTCCTCGGGTCTGGCATCTATGAAAATCATTCCTTCGGCTCGGGAACAGGCAATGGGTGGTGCTGGCGTGATTTCCGCACTCGGTCCGCAGTCTATGTATTATAATCCGGCTCTGACCAGTTCGCTTACTTCATTTGCTGCGAATTTCAACTATGCAAAATGGTTTCTTGATATGTATGAACAGAGCGTATTTTTAACCCGGCCGTTCAATAATTTCAGTCTCGGATTTGGTATTGTCAATTTTAATGCCGGTCAGCTCGAACATCGTCCTGATTATCCGACCGAAGCGATTATTGGCGAGTTTAATCCGAATGACTTCACTTTTTATCTTAATTTCAGCCATAAACTGGTTCCAGAACAAGGCGTAATCGGTCTTGGCGCGTCTGGACGGTTTTACTATTCGAAAATACTGGATGCAACCGCTTCTGCGATTGGACTCGATGCCGGTGTTTTTTACCAGCCGGTATCTAATTTACGGTTTGGCGTCTCGCTTTTAAACTGGGGTACGGAGATGAAATATGTCTCTCGCAAATTTTCCCTGCCCACCCGTTTTTTAGCCGGTGCTGATTATCTGATTGCGCTCAATGACAAATTTACCAGTCCTCAAGTTAAACTGACCGCTGACCTCAGTTATCTCTATTATGACAAGCAACTTAATCTTAACAGTGGCCTCGAAATAATCATCAGTAATAACTATTTTATACGCACTGGTTATCGGCTCAATGACCCGACCAATAAGTTTTCTGCTGGTTTCGGTCTGATTGTTAAAAACTTCCGCATCGAATATGCCTACACGCCTTATCATCTCGATTTGGGCACTGGTCACCATTTATCTCTGGGATTAGGTTATTAAACAATGCCTGGCAATTATCTCGATTTTGAACGCCCGATTCAAGAAGTCCAGAAAAAGATTGACGAGCTCACATCGATTCCCGGTTATGAGAGTGAAATTAATAAACTGAAAGTTCAGATCGAAAAACTCAAGACCAAAATCTATTCTGACCTGACGCCCTGGCAAAAAGTTCTGCTTGCCCGTCATCCTAACCGTCCTTATACGCTCGATTATATTGATTTGATTACAGGCGAATTCGTTGAGCTAGCTGGCGACCGCGCTTTTGGTGATGACAAGGCGATTGTCGGTGGTCTGGCAAAAATCAATATCAACGAAGAAAAGAGTTTGTCTCTGGTCATAATCGGCACTCAAAAAGGACGCGAAACCAAAGAAAAAATCCTGCGTAATTTTGGCATGCCTCATCCAGAAGGATACCGCAAGGCATTGCGCTTAATGAAAATGGCGGAAAAATTCAACTTACCGATTGTTACATTAGTAGATACGCCTGGTGCCTATCCTGGTGTCGGCGCTGAAGAGCGCGGCCAGGCTGAAGCGATTGCCCGCAACCTGCGCGAAATGGCGGTCTTAAAAGTACCGATCGTCGTGATTATAACTGGTGAAGGCGGTTCGGGCGGAGCTCTGGCATTGGCAGTCGGTAACCGGGTTTTGATGATGGAATATGCAGTCTATTCCGTGATTTCACCGGAAGGATGTGCTTCGATTCTCTGGCGCGATTCAGAAAAAGCAGAACAAGCTGCTGCCGCTTTAAAAATAACCTCAAAAGACCTGCACCAGTTTGGCATCATCGACGAGATAATTCCTGAGCCGTTAGGCGGTGCCCACCAGGACCCAAAACTTGCTGCTCAGTATATCAAACAGGCAATCTTTAAAAGTCTTGGCGAGTTGAAAAGCATGACTTCGGACGAACTGATTGAACAGCGCATTGAAAAATTCCAGTCCTTTGGCATCTTTTCCAATCAATAATTCAACAAGCACCAATATCAAATGAATAATTTTCGTGCCGGTTATGTCGCGATTCTGGGCCGACCCAATGTCGGTAAATCCACGCTTTTAAACACTTTGCTTAATTTCAAACTCTCAGCCGTCACAAAAAAACCCCAGACCACCCGCAACAAGATACTCGGTATTCTTTCCCATGAAAACATGCAGGCAATTTTCATTGATACACCCGGCTTGTTAAAACCAAGATACGGCTTGCAAAAACTAATGCAGAAAGAGATACGCGAAGCAATCGAAACTGCTGATTTGTTTCTTTTGGTTGTTGAACCGTATGAACCGCCGACCAATGATGAAATCAAACTCATCGAGCAAATTATCAAAAAACCGACTATATTGATAATTAATAAAGTTGACGAAGTCGAAAAAGAACGCATCCTGCCCCTGATTGAAAATTATCAGCAATACTCATTCAAGGAAATTCATCCGATTTCTGCCTTGAAAAATACCGGGGTTCAAGAACTGAAGCAGAGTATTTTTACGAACTTACCTGAAGGCGAACCATATTATCCGACTGACCAGATTACTGAGCGGCCTGAAAAATTTTTCGTTGCCGAACTGATTCGTGAAACAGTTTTTAAATACTATGGCGAAGAGATTCCGTATTCGACGCTGGTCGAAATCGAGGAATTTAAAGAACGGGATTTTGGTAAAAATTATATCAAGGCAATAATCTATGTCGAAAGAGCCAACCAGCGGGCAATCATTCTTGGCCGGGGTGGTCAGGCAATCAAGCGGCTTGGCAGTATTGCCCGTGAAAATATTGAAAAGTTTTTAGACCGACCGGTTTTTTTAGAACTGTTTGTTAAAGTCAGGGAAAACTGGCGGGATGACGACCATTTTATCCGGGAAAAAATCTATCACCATTAATTAGTCTATTTTATCCCCTGAATCTTCTGATAAATCAATTTCGCTTCATCTTCATTATCCGCAAGCCGGTTCACAAAATCTCTAATCCCGTTGTCTTTTAACAGGTAATTGGCATTACCGACAATCAGAGCGCGGTGTTTTGCCAGGTCAAAAAGTAACTCATTAAATCTGCGGTATTTCAGATAAGTATCATAATTGGATATCGGTTTTTCTTTTTCAATGTCAATCATAAATGCGATCGCGGTATAAGGAAGCGACTCTGTTACGATTTTATAAGCAGGGGCAATCGTTTCTGAAGGCACAATAACCTCGATACTGAGTATATTAGAACCTTTGATTAATTGTTCGATATCATACTCACATGTTAAGCCCAGTTTATATGCAATCACACCCATCCCGACATTCTGCAATCTAACTTCGGCTTCTTCCGGTTTAAAGAGTTGTAACATCCGAATCTGGAAGTGGGTCGTTTTCTGTTGTGCCAGGAGTTCTTTGGTAACAAGCTTCACCATCATTTCAGCCAGACCTTTTTGCTGGTATTGTCGTTCCAGAACAACATCCCAGATTGTTATCATCGAGTTCTTTTCATACTCAGCAAAACAGTGTCCGATTTTTTGTCCGTTGTGATAAAATGTCATCTGCACCTGTTCGCTGTTTTCATTCTTATCGATATTGAATATCTGATTCGCAAACTCACCTTGTTCGATTTTGATTGAATCTCCATCTATCCATTGAAAAACTGGACCGAATGGTCTTGGCGAAAATACTAAAACTGGTTTTGATTTTTCTGACATATTCAATCTTAATACTAAATAATTTATACTTATTCTATTAATATCAGACAACAATAAGTTGGTGCGTCTTTTGTATCTCGGACTACCTTTAATTCGATCCCGGCATTTGCTGCGGTTGCATACACATCAATTCCGCACGCTTCCATAGAAGGCCGGGCAATTTCTGCATGCGGACAACCTTTATTAAAATCACATTTTTTAACACACAAGTTACACGGACCCGCACCCATGGCAAATGCTTTATAATAACCGTCCAAAAACATCTCCCGCTCAAATCGGGCGATTGTCTTGCGGATATATTGCCGTTCTCTGCGTTCTTTTAGTGCCGCATACTGATAAGTAAAAAAAAGTCCGCTCTTATATTCTTTTAACATCTGGCGGGTATAATCTGGAGTTGGTGAATAGGGCGGACAGGTATATCCTGTATTATAAGCATTGCAACCATACTGGCATTTTAATCGCACCCAATTACCGACCACGACTTTGTTCGGATGAATCAGTTTAACGGTCTTGGCGCCAGATTCTTTAATGGCTCGGATATACTTATGGCACGGGTTTTTCATCGGGATAGAAAAAACATTGCCGCGACCGCAAAAACTATGCCCAGCACATGATTGAATGTGATTGGCTCTTTTAAGAATATAAAACCGAGCACGACCGGTATCAAAATATAAAGACCGGTCCAGGGCACGATCGTAGACACGGGTCCTTTTGTCAGTGCCGCGTAAAAAGCAAAAGTAGCAATCATTGCCATTGCTCCGACCAGCATCGCATAGCCGGCGAACGCATCATAACTCATTTTGCTCCGAATCAGTGTATAAATTGTAATTGCGGTTAAAGAACCGACTGTGGTATAAAAAGCGAGCAGTTCGGTATTCATCCTGTTGGCAAGGGTTTTGGAAAAATATGCCCATAGCCCCCAGAAAACCAAAGCAATCAACGAATATATCCGATAATCCATTTTTCTCTACTATATTTGATATTTAATATTTGATATTTAATATAATTAACTGGGGGACAGGGATTCGAACCCCGATAGGCAGATCCAGAGTCTGCAGTCCTGCCGTTAGACGATCCCCCAATAAAATACTATTTAGTCTAATTCGAATTTTCCGAGTTGTCAATTGAAATCTTGACTTTCTGATTTTATCGGTTAAAGTAAATTGTGCTGACAATTTTCCGCGCCCGAATCTGTAATTTCCCCAATCCTGAAAATGCGCAGGACTTTCCAGATGGTTTTCTCGCTGTATCAGACACTGGTAAAATATCTGATTATGGCAAATGGGATAAAAATAAACAAAAGCAATACCGACAAAAACAATGCAAGATTATCGATTATTCAAACTATGTCATTGTGCCCGCTTTTATCGATATGCACCTGCACCTGCCCCAATTCCATCTGCGCGGTCATTATGGCGTATCCTTACTCGACTGGCTCAAAGAGTATATTATCCCGGCGGAAAACACCTTAACCGTTCCGGAAAAAACCGAATCGTTTATTCGTACATTTTTTCAGGAAATGTGGCGCAGCGGCACAACCACGGCTTTGATTTTCTCGTCCAATTCGATGCACTTTACTGACCAGGCATTCAAAGTTGCCCGCAAAATCGGATTTCGCGCGATTATCGGCAAAGTCATGACCGATAATAAATTTTCTTCCATGAAAATGCCGGTTGAAAAAACCGAGAAATCAATCCGGGAAAGCATTGAACTTTATAATAAATGGCATGGCTGTGATGATCTGCTCTATTATGCTTTCAGCCCCCGGTTTGGTCCTGCCGCAACTGAAAAACTATTAAGACAGGTCGGTGACTTCGCTTATAAAAATAATGCCTATATCCATACTCATCTTGCTGAGACAACCGGCGAGATTGAACTGATTAGAAATTTATTCCCCAGGTATAAAACCTATACTGAATTTTATTATAAAAATAACATTTTAGGACCCAAGACCATTGTCGCCCATGCTATCTATCTTAAAGAGAGTGAATACAAATTATTAGCCAAGACTCACACCAAAGTTGCCCATTGCCCGTCCTCTAATTTTTTCCTGCACTCGGGGCTCGCTAATACTCAGAAAATGGAAGATTATGGTATCCAGATGGGACTGGGCAGCGATGTTGGCGCTGGTCCGTCATTTTCCCTATTCACAATTATGCGTGACGCCTATTATGTCCGTAATATCCCGCCGGCTCAAGCGTTCTATTATGCGACTTTAGGCGCTGCCAGGGCATTGGGCCTGGATGACCGAATCGGTAGTTTTAATAAAGGTAAAGATGCTGATTTTGTGGTAGTTAAATACCCTTACTGGTGCAATAAAGATGTCTCCCGCACCCGGCTCTTATCCCAGTTAATGTTTCGGGGTGACGACCACCTGACTATTGAAACATATACTCGAGGTAAAAAAGTTTACCAAAAAATTGGTTAAGTATCTGTGTAATCTATCCCTAATCAGTGTAATCAGATATAAAAAAAGTAACGGAAGGAACAGAGCGACGGCCAAATTAAAATTAAATTAATCGCCGTTTTACTCGTCCGTAGCCTTCCGTTCTTTTATATATTAGACTTTGGTTTTTTAAAAAGGTTGCATAAAACGATAAAAATAATTGATAATAGAATTGTCGCAATACCTATCATAAGCAGTACTGAAAAATATCTCTCTTTATAAAAAAATTCAACCTGATTATTGCCTGCTTTCACTACTGCACCGCGCAGAAAATAATTGACCGGTATTGAAGGGTTTATTTCGCCATTAATCTTAACATACCAGTTCGGATAATAGTTCTCGCTCAATACTAAAATTGCATCAGATTGGACTTCCGCTTCAAGTTTGATTCGGTTCAAAGCATAATCAATAATCTTAACTGAGCCGGCTGCGGCTGTTAAATCAATTATCGGACTAATCAAAATATCGTCTTCTAATATCACCCGCTGCTCATACGGAAAATCCTGTTGGTTCAATTTATCTAATATCTGTTCCCGGTCTTTGATTACTTCCCAGTCATAATACAAGCCGGCACGCGGCAAATATTTTTCTCTTTTTGCAATTGTGACCTGCCGTCGTAGTGAATCAAATACCGTGGCATATTTTACATTCATTAAAGTAAAGAATCGGTCCCGGTCTAATTTTTGCATTGCCGTCATATACCGCTCTAATGACAACGGATTATAACCATCCGTCGTTGAAAATTCCTGCACATAACCGATATTGCGCGGCAATATCAGACCTTCTTTAGCACGAATATTAACCCTGGCCAGTTCCTGCTTGTTTTCATTCTTGAAAAACTGCACGGCCCGATTCTCCTGCCAGTAGATTTCCGGATTGATATTACCCGAGTTATACTTAAAACCAAATATAAATAAATCGAAAAAAGCCAAACCGATAATGAGTAGTGAAAATAATGGTTTGGACATTTTATTGTTTAAATGTGCTCTTATGAAAAATACGCCAAGCAATACTGTGATTACTGAGATAAAAATATTTCTGGTCGCAATGCTTTTTGCGGCTGCCGCAATATTGTGAGGCAAGAAAAAGTATAAGATTATCATTATAATACCAAGAACAATGCCGGTAAGGGCAATTTTCCTTGCTTTCGGTTTCAAATGCAGGATATTGTCCAAACCAATTCCAGCCAGCCAGACCGCGCCAAAAATCGTCATGTTGAGAAATTTGGCTGGAGTGCGGATATCTTTAAAAAACGGCACGAACTTATATAAGAGAATATGTAACGGAAAAAACTTACCCAATCCGATAAATAATGGTATCAATATCAAAAGCATGGGCAGGACGGTTTGCTTGCGGCTTGATTTATAAAAAGCAAAGCCAGCCAGAATCAGCGGAATAACACCAAAATATGCCATCTGTTCCCAGTATTGATAATACTCATCCGGTCCAAAATAATTGGCAAGATTACCCTGGCTGGTTGAGCCAAAATAATTCGGAATCAGAAAAGTAATGAACCGTAACGGATGGAATGAACCCTTCACAATCTCGGCATATGGATATTCTGCCCGTAAAGTAGATTTAAACAATAAATAGGTGGGGATATACTGGCACGCAACAATCAGACCCATTATCAAAAAGATAACAATAAAACTTAATAATAAATGCCCGAACCTTTTCGGAGTAATAATCAGCTGATAAATAAAATAGAGAAAAACACCGGTAAGAATAATAACGATTGCCTGGGGATAACCAGCCAGCCCGGCAAAACCCAATAACAAACCGCATACAACAATTGAGACAAATGAACGAATGCCGCTATCTCTCAACCCTTTTTGCAGGAACAGGAATATGAACGGAATCAAAACAAAAGTCTGCACCTGCTGGGTATGGGTAATATGCACGATAAAATGGCCATTGAGCATATAGACCAGTCCGGTAAAAAATGCGGTCGTTTTACTTAAGCGGTTTTCCAGACTAAAATAGAACATGCCAATGCCTGCGATTAAAAGATGCAGTATCATAAAGAGCTCGACTGCATAACTCGACAACCATCGTCCTGAAACAAAGACGGTCAGAATTAAATTAAGCGGAAACAGAACGCCGGTCTGGACATCGGCAAAAAACGGCAAGCCGCCAAAAATATACGGATTCCAGTACGGAAAAATTCCGTCGGCTAAAGCCCTGGCTGCGAATAACCGGTACGGAAAGTTCTGCTCTAAAAAATCTTCCCAGAAAAAACCCCGTTTAAAGATAATTTCTAAAAAGAAAATAAATAACAGTACTGCTAAAAGTATAAGATATGTGCGTTTTTGCTCAAATATTCTCGCCAGTGTTTGTGAAGATTTCACTGGTTTTTGCGCTTGCCCTTTGCCTTTATGTTTTGCCATTGCTCAATAATATAACAGAAAAATTTTGTATGTCAATTTTATTCTTAATGCCCGCTATCCCCTATTTTGCAATAACAATTTTACTCAATTCAGCGTTATCATCAATTTTTATAAAATAAACTCCGCTCTTAAAGCCGTCAAGTGAAATTTGCCAATCCCTGATTCCTAATCCCCAAACCCTTTTCACTTCTTTTCCCGTCACATCAAATATTTTGACTTCTGTGCGGTCAGCGGTCTGCGGTAAACGGATAGTAAAATATGACTTTGCCGGATTGGGAAAGACACGAAAATTATCTCTTTGCAATCTAACATTTTCTGCATCTTGCTCAATTCCGGTCAATCCAGGCGAATACCAAACATCATTTTTGCGGCTGCCGTCATAACCCCCCATTACCCATATTTTATTATCAAACACGACCGAATTATGTTCGTATCGGGCTGACCAATCTGCCGTATCATCGGCACAAAACCAATCGACGCCGTTCAGTGAATACCAGACATCATTCTTGCGGCTGCCGTCATAAATAAGCCCGCCCAGCACCCAGATTCTATCATTAAATACAACTGAAGCATGAGTTCTTCGTGCAGTCCAGTCTGCATTCGCAGTCGCGCATGTCCAGTCCGCGCCATTTGTTGAATACCAGAGGTCATTTTTCAGAACCCCGTCACTACCCGCTATCACCCATATCTTGTTGTCAAAAACTACTGAGCTGTGCCAGTATCGCGCACTCCAGTTCGCACTGCTTGTTGCGCTGTTCCAGTTTATGCCATCGCTTGAATACCAGACTTCATTATTAAAAGCGCCCGTATATCCGGCCAGCACCCATATCTTATTGTCATACACGACTGAAGCGTGATATTCACGAGCCGACCAGGCGGCATTGGCGGTTGCTTGTATCCAGTTAACGCCATCTTGAGAATACCACACATCATTTTTACGGGCACCGTCATAACCGCCAATCACCCACAGTTTATTATCAAATATAACCGCACTGTGTCCGCGTCTTGCTGACCATTGTGCGGCAGCGGTCGCCTGAATCCAGCTATCACCATCAGTAGAATACCAGACATCATTTTTACGGCTCGCTTCCTGTCCGCCCAGCACCCATATCTTATTATCAAAAACTGTTGCTGCATATTTCTGCCTTGCTGACCATTGAGCAGAAGCGTTTGCTTGTATCCAAATCATTTGTGCGGATAGGAATAATGGGAAAAATAATCCGGTTAATATTGCTAATAATAAACTGTTTTGTTTCATCACAACTCCTTACTTTGTTACAATCAACTTTCTCATATCTTTACCGACTTAATTGTCGCATAATCATAATCATTTCCTGGTCCATTATATCTTCTCACCCAGGCAGTATCGACTTGCGCACACAGATAAGAAATAAAGACCAGACCGAACAAAACAAAAACTATTAACATCTTATTTTTTGTCATATATTCTCCGCTTTGTTATATACCTTAAATATAACATTAAATATATTACTGTCAAGTGATTTCGTCATTTTTATTTGGATTTTTTCTTAATCCTCTTTGCCGGATATTTTCCACTACCTGCCAGACTCCGCTTAAAGTCTTAAAACCTTTAACTTCTCTTTTGACCGGATTTTCATGTTTTCGGTCTTTCGTGCTTTCGTGGTTATCTTCTTGTTCTAATCTGTGTTCATCTGTGTTAATCTGTGGTTTAATTTCTTCGGTATTTAGAAAAGAAGAAAAAGAAATATCTTTATTATTATCTTTGTTTTTTATTGATATATTTGTATTATATTGTGCTGTTCGTCCAGTACGAACAGGGGCTGTTCTTGTAAGACGAACAGGTCTTGAAAAATGTGGATAACTTTGTGAGTGTGGCCGGCTTTTTATTCGGTCTATGTCTTTTTTACGGCAGAAACAGATATCAATCATTTTATCAGTAAAAGTATAATAAAGTGTATTGTCTGGTGCCTGTATCGTCTTAATCAATCCCAATCTTTCCAGCTTCTTGATTCTTACCGACACTGCCGACTTTGAATTAAGTTTTAAACACGGCATGCTTAACATCAAGTGATTATAATTTAACCAGATATATTCTTCGTTATTATAGATAATTCTTTTACTATGCTCATATATTACAAAATCCTTAAGATAATCAATAATCAGCCATTCCCGCCAGTCGGTTTTGTAAATAAGCCCGTATTCAGCCAGCGCTGATTGATTAACCGTTATCGTATATTTCATCTATATATATAGTCGTAATTATCACCCAAAAGGGGACATAAACTTTCAATTTCCCGTAACAATCTGTGTAATTTTTCTTTAATCCGTGTAATCTTCTCCATCTATAAGGCTAAGATGCTTAAAAAGGAGCAAAAGTGTAATTAATCGTATTCTTCTATTATTTTCCATCTATATATAGTAACGCTTGAGACACCCCAAAACTGACAAAAACTTTTGAACTTTTAATTCTCTCTCCGCTTCTCCTTTTCTCCCTGTCTTTGCCCGCTAAACAATTCCTCATTTCCTTTCCTGATTGCCGGCTATTTCTGCTCCCTGCTCAAAAATTCTCTTTTTCCCTGCCAGATATACCGGATGTAGAATCCAATAAAAACTTTGCCCTCTTTCTCCTTTCAAATTTCGACACTCGACTTATGATTTACTTACATCTGACCCCGACCCCCTAAGCCCTACCCCCTTGTTTGTGGTTTTTTGATATTAGTTATTGGTTTTTAGTATGATGGGTGAAAAAATCATTAAAAATTATGTATACATATAGGTTACATTTGCTTCGAACAAGACATCTGTGTAATCTGTTTGTTTTTAATCTGTGTAATCAATTTTTTATCAATACTCTTGACAAATTTTGATTTTTTTTGTATTTTATAGTAAATATGCGTAACGAATCATTTCATTATATGGAGGTGATTATATGAAAAAGCTTATATTAGTAACCCTGCTTGCATGTCTGGTCTTTGCTGGTTGTATGACCGTAAAAGTCGTGGCGCCACCAGGGCAGGACATCACATTGTTGACTGAAGCCGAAGCAACATCTTTCAAAATGACGAAACGGGCAATCTTTTTACTCTATGGTTTAATTCCGATTTCGAATAATACGACCGATGATATGCTTGCCAAATACAATTTAGAAAATGTCCGTGTTACAACTGAATTTGATATCATTGACTGGCTTATCAGCGGAGTTACCAGCGGTCTGGTTGTAACCAAATCAGTTACGATTGAAGGCAATGCTAAAAAATAAACTTGTGTATTAAAAATTAAGGGGGCAGTAATGCCCCCTTTTTTATTTAGTATCTTTTGTAACTTATCTTACTGCAAAAGTCGCGCTGACCGTAACCGTGATATCTTTTATTTTCGTTGCCGTGCTGTAAATACCGTAGTCGCTCACATCAGTTGAATTTGGCTCGGTAATCTGAAACACGCCCTGCCGCGCCTGCGTCATCTTGCCAAGTTTTGAATCAGCGCTTTTAGCAATCTCTTCGGCGCGGTTCTTCGCATCAACTGTTGCCTGTGCTAATAATTCTTTTTTCAAGTCAGCGATTTTAGAATAATTATATTCGATATAAGACGATTCGAGAATTATCCCCTTGTAATAAATAAAATCAGGATTGCGTGCCAGTTTTTCCAGCGCGTCTAAATTATTTGAAATAATAAACAAATTCTGCCGCACGCTGTAACCTGATATCACGCCATCGCGGTTATATTGCGGCTGATTTGATACGGGCTGAACTGTAATTTCATTCTCATTAATCCCGATTTTTTTAAGTTCGCTGGTAAGAAATTCCACATCCTGCTTAATTGCCTGATAACCACTCTTTATATCATTTAAACCAGACGGTCGGACAATGCTCAGAGACCATTTCAGAATATCAGATTCAAACCGTTTTGTCGCATAACCAGTAACGCGGATTGTATTCTGCGCTCTACGGCTCGAATAAAAGAAAATTCCGAGTATCAGTGCTGACAACAATAAACCAACACTCAATATAGTAATTTCTTTACTTCGCATAAAATCAAGTTCCTTTCTTTTTTATATTACTAACATATCCAATTATAGTGATTTGTCAAGTACAATTTTATAGAAAATATAAATACTTGACCTATTTCAAAATTAAGTTAATATTATTTTAGAGCCGGTGGCTCTTAGAAATTGACAAATGGAAAAGACAAATAAATTAAGAGACTTACTCGCCAAAATCGCAACTGATTATAAATCTGCGATAATTCAGCCATTTACCAAACACCCCATGGCAAGTTTAATCCGCGACCAATCCAGGCAAATCATCTCTCCCCTGCTTGATGATGAGAATTTAGTTGTTAAAGGTTCGCCTGGTAAAGGCTCCTGGGCAAGTGTTCCTTGGATTGCAATATTTAACAAACACGAAACCGAATCAGCTAAAGAAGGTATTTTTATTTTCTATCTTTTCTCCGAAGATATGCAGAAATTATATCTGGCAATGACTTTTGGTGTTATGAATCCGATAAAAACATCTGGTCGGAAAAAAGCTCTCTTGAAAATGAAAAGCCGAATCCTCGATACCCGCGACAGCGTTAATATCAGCGAATTTATTGCCGACGACAAGATTCAAATCGGTAAATCAAGGCTCGGACGCGCTTATGAAAAAGCCGTAATCTTTTATAAAGAATATAATACGGTTAGTTTACCAACAAATGAAATCATCGAAACTGACTTAAAAAAACTTATTGATTTCTATGACAACTATATCACTGAATCCAACCTCAGCACTTACTGGACTGATTTTAGCAAGACCAAGAAAACAACTGAAGCGAAGCGAACGCTCAAACAGCATTTTGTCTCAGAACAGAATCCTGCTTTATTAAAAGAAGCAAAAAAACTGGCCATGAAAAAATCAGGTGAGATACGATGTGAAATCTGCGGATTTTCGTTCTTTGAACATTACGGCAAAAAGGGTAAAGATTTTATCGAAACCCATTATCGTAAACCGATAACTAAAATTCAGGATAAGCCGCAATTGAAAGATATTGCCTTGGTCTGTTCTAATTGTCACCGGATGATTCATCTTAAATATCCTTCCCTGACTTGGGAAGAAATAAAAAGCATATACCACGAACCGTTATTTAAATAACCAATAATGATTCACCTGTTATTCGCTTTGACTCTCATATCCGCTCCCGATGTTACATATCAAGGATTATTAGGCGGATTTCTTCCTTACAATGCTTATCATTTTGTTGATTTGATTGAAGACGGTGATTTCAGTTATGCCCGCAACGATTTTGTGAGAGCTGAATCAACCTACCAGCAGGCATATAATTATGCTTTAAAAGTAAAAAATTATAAACTATTAACAGTATCTTTAATTTCCTTGGGCACGGCTTTGGGTAAACAGGAAAAAACTCAAGCCGCCCTTGAAAAATTTACGCAGGCGCTGAACAATAAAGATATTATTTTCAATGATAGTATCTTAAGCGTGCTCTATTATAATCTCGGTGTCGCGTATTACAAACATGACCAGTCTGATTCGGCAATTATTAATTATACCAATGCGATTGAATTGGATTCTAATTATATCAATGCCTATAAAAACCGCGCACTGGCTTATTATCAACAAACAGAGTATGCTAACGCGACTGAAAATTACAATCAGGTATTACAACTCAAATCCGATTATGCCGATGTAATGGTATTGATGGCAGAGGTTTATTTAGCAAAAAATGACCGCGTTAGTGCCAAACACTGGTATGAAAGAGCATTACAAAATAAAGAACTTCTTATTGATTTTACTGAAATGGAAATTAGAGAAAAAATTACAGCACTGTCAAAATTTCTTCACGAATAATCACAACCACCGTACTTTCGCACTCTTTAATCTACGGCCTTTCCAGACTGTTCGGTTGGCAATTGTCATAATCATTGAGCGTAATCCGATGAAAATTGAAACGGTAATCGTAATTGGATAAAACAAAAACTGATGCAATGGAAACTTAAATTTTACTGACATCAGCACCCATAAAAAGCAGGTTGCTGTCACCGAAATAACCGAATATAAAAATTCTGCATCAAAATTATTGTTTATCAAACCCAAACCAGTCCTTGCTAATGGCAAATAAGTGATAATTCCAATCCAGGTCCACACAAACAATGCGATTAAAATTTTATATCCAAACAATGCGAAAAAGTTTTTGGTAAAACCCTGCATTGCTTCGGTAAAACTGTGATACATCCGGGCTGAACTTAGATTAGAAGCGTCAAACATGCGCCACTTACCGCCTTTAGCTTTGACGAGTTTGGCTAATGCAACATCTTCAATCGCATTGTCTTTAACTGCTGCATGCCCGCCGATTTTTCGATACACTTCTTTTCGTAACAGCATAAATTTACCGTTTGCCGCGCATAATGCTTTTGACCGCTTTAAAATATATGCTGCAGCCAATGGTAAAATCGTAAAAATACTCCAGACTATAAATGGAATCGTAATCTTCTCACCCAGGGTTTTAACTTCATTCTTATGTATTGCTGATATCAAATCTGCCTGGCTCGACTGCATCGCGCTGATTGCGTGAGTCAGAGTTTTTTTATCAAAAATCGTATCCGCATCCGTAAAAAAAAGTAAATCGCCGCTTGCCGATTCGGATAATTGCTGGCACGCCCATGATTTGCCAACCCAGCCGTCTGGCAGTGGTTTACCCTGAATTATCCGCAATCGATTTGATTTAATGCCCTGTAATATTTGCAGCGTCTTATCTGTCGAGTTATCATCCAGAACAATAACTTCAAGATTTTGATAATTTTGATTTATCAGCGAATTGACGCATTCTCTAATTGATTTTTCTTCATTGCGTGCTGGAATCAACACCGAAACATTGGGCTTTGCTGGCACTTTGGTAAATTTTTCAATCCGCTTCATCAGTATCGCATTGCTTATCGCGATCACAACCTGTACCAGAATAAAAAGCATCAGCCGAAAAGCATTGATTTGAATTAAAAAGAATTGATTCATTTAACCTTGAGATGTAATTCAAGCCTATGTTTATATACAATAATTATCAGGTTCAGAAAAAATATTGATAAAAGCACCAAATTAAACTTGATAATTAAAAACATTAAAACACATAACATACCCAATATTGTATTCCAGGCATCATTTTTAATACGGATTATGATTTTAAATAATATCAATCCAAGACCAAATATTATCGGCACTTGCCAGAGCGTCAAACCAGCCCAGATACCAAAAGTTGTTGCAATTGCTTTCCCGCCCCGAAAGCCTAAAAACACTGGAAAGGCATGTCCTAAAACAGGTGCAATGGCAATCGCTACTAAGCGAAAATCTGTAATGCCGACAATCTGGGCAATAATAAAAACTGGCACCGCACCTTTGAGAAAATCGAGTAATATTGCCGGCACCCCGATTTTCCAGCCACCGGCTTTAAATGCATTAACTGCTCCAGGATTGCCATCTCCAAATTGGCTGATATCATTGCTATTCAGCCTGACCAGCCAGAGAGAAAACATCAAAGAACCGATAAGATAAAATAGTAATGCAAATAACAGTGTTGACAGTTACGCTTCCTTAGTTGTTGAAAAAATCGTCGGTCAGTCCATTATTAAACTTATAATTCGAGTACTGTTCTTCCATCCGGATAAACTTATGGGTAAAACTTATCAATACCTTTACATCCAGTTCCATATCGAGCTGAAATTTTACTGGTACCCAATATTTGTCAATTTTGGAATAATCAAGAACAATGTTAAAATTTTTTAATACAAACGGTAATCCGGTCGGCACAAACTGGTATTGGACGATATTCGTGTCGCTTTGTAATACATAAGCAAATCCCTGAATATTATCCTTACCTTTTTGTTTTGGCTCATATCCAATTTTCCAAACTGTTTTGCCGTTCCATGTTTCTTCTCCTTGAAATGAAAAATCATAATTATCCCGAAACGGTTTTGAGAAAGGCAGTTTTGTCTGCATATCGCCGCGGCTCTTTTTCATTTCTTTTCTCATCTCTTCCTCGGATAACAGTTTACCGTTGACCCACATCTCTGAATACTCGCTCTTTTGAAAATCAGCACCTTTGGTATAAATCCGTCGTTTGGAATTAATTGTCTTTACAACCTGGTCTTTATTGTTCTTTTCCATATAGAAAAATTCGCCATCAAAAATCGCATCTTGTATCTCCTGATTGGTCTTATCCTCATTTCGAAATACTCCGGCTAAAATACCATTAAGATTTTCCTGAGCGGTTCCAATATTAAAAAAAAGTATCAAGCTCAACAAAATAATATTTTTTGACATGTATGTATAATACCTAAATAAATTAAAATGTCTATAAATAATGATATTTTGATTCGAACAGGTTATAGATAATCACAATGGTCTGATATTGTAATCGATTTATTTCTTCTCGATTATATAACGATAAGCAGATAATGCTGCTTTGGCACCTTCACCGCAGGCAATAATGATCTGTTTGTCCGAGACATTGGTCACATCTCCGCAGGCAAAAACACCGCCCTCTGATGTTTCGCAATTACAAGCAACTATAATCTCGTTACGCTCATTAGTCTTAACCATGTCCCGCAAAAAACCGGTATTGGGAATCAATCCCGCCTCAACAAATATACCTTGTACACTTAATTCTTTAATCTCATCAGTTTTCGTATTCTTGATAACCAGACTCTCGACCCGGTCTTTCCCTTTAATTTCTATTGGTATATACCCGATTAACTGCTCAACATTTGCCTCCTGGTCAATCCGCTCGACTAAAATATGGTCAGCTTTGATCTTACTGCGCACGATTAAATAAACTTTGCGGGCAACCTTCTTTAAGTCAATCGCTGCCCAAATTGCAGAATTAGCGCCGCCAATTATCGCCGCGTCTTTTCCAGCATATAACGGTGCATCACAAGTTGCACAATAAGAAACACCCCGACCGGTCAGCTCTCTTTCTTTCGGAATGTCTAATATGCGGGGTTGCTTGCCACTGGCAATAATTACGGCCTGTCCTTTATAATTACCTTCATATTTAGTCTGTACCAAAAACAGGTGCTCGTCCTGCTCGACCGCAATCACTTCATCCGGCACTCTCACTGCAATTGGAAACGAATTGACTTGTTCGGTAAACTTCTGTGCCAGTTCCCTGCCCATAATATATTGGTAACCCATGTAATTTTCAATCTCTGATGTCCATAAAACCTGACCGCCAAAATCATTGGAAATTAACAAAACCGACATCTTTTTCCGTGCCAGATAAACACACGCCGTCATCCCGGCTGGCCCGCCGCCGATTACAATCACATCATAGATTGTATTTGCATCCGGTTCCAGACTCCGCTTTTTTACTTCCTGCGGTACATCAGTTAATTTAATATCGGTCATCTCGATTTCAATGTAATCTTTCTTTAATCTGCGTTGTCAAATTTTTATTTTAATCCCGTAATAAAACCGTTATCATCCAGGTCAATTGCCAGCGCATTCGGAACTTTTGGCAAGCCCGGCATCAGGTTAATATCACCGGCAATCGGCACCACATAACCAGCACCAGTAAATATCACAATCCGCGAAATCGTAATTTTAAAATTTTCCGGCGCGCCGTATAAATCCGAATTGTCTGATAAAGACATATTTGTTTTAGCAATGCAGATTGGCAGATTGTCATATTTCAGTTTAGCGATGCGCTTCAAGTCCCGCTGTGCCTGCGAAGTAAAAATCACATCTGATGCGCCGTATACTTCTTTGGCGACCTTATCAATCTTATCTTCTATACTGTCGGTCGTTTGATATACCGGCATATAAGGTGAACTCTTCTTGCCCGCAATACTATCCACAGTTTGGGCTAACTCAACGCTGCCGCTGCCGCCTTGTGCATAACCATTACAGGTTGCAAAAGCAACGCCCTGATAATCACAATAACCTTTAACCATCTTGATGTCTTTAGCTTTGTCATTCGTAAACAGGTTTAAGGTAACTACGGATGGGATATTCATCTTTCTTAGATTCTCAATATGCCGTCCCAAGTTTTCCAGACCACGCTTGAACTGAGCATCAGTCGCTTTGTCAAAATCTTTGGCACCACCGTGGAATTTTAAGGCGCGGGTCGTTGCAACAATCACGGCGCCATCGATTGGTAAATCGCCTTGTCGGGCAACCAAGTCAACAAACTTTTCCGCACCTAAATCTGAACCAAATCCTGCTTCAACAATCGAATATTCAGCTAATTTTAAAGCCATGCGCATGGAAACCAGGCTGGTCGTACCAAACGCAATATTAGCAAAACAGCCGGTGTGCACAAATGCCGGTGTGTTTTCAATTGTCTGCACCAGATTTGGTTTGATCGCATCGCGCAGTAAAACTGCCATGCTGCCACAGGCACCCAGCTGACCGGCAAAAACCGGATTTTTCTTTTCGTCGTATGCTAATAAAATTTGACAGAGCCGTGCTTTCAGTTCTTTTAAAGATGTTGATAAAGACAGAATCGCCATAATTTCAGACGCGGGTGTAATCGTAAAACCGTCTTCGCGTGCCGGTCCATTAATTTTACCGCCCAGACCGACCACGACATTTCTTAAACTCCGGTCATTCAAATCAACAGTTCGCTTAAATAAAATCTCCCGTTCGTCAATATTCAATTCATTGCCAAAATGGATATGATTATCTAAGAGTGACGCTAAAAGATTATGCGCGCTGGTTACCGCATGAAAATCACCGGTAAAATGGAGATTAATATCTTCCAAGGGTAAAACCAGACATTTACCGCCACCCGTGCCGCCGCCTTTCAGACCAAAAATCGGACCTAATGACGGCTGTCTTAAACAGGCAATAGAACTCTTGCCGATTTTATTAAGTGCCATGGAAAGACCGATTGAAACTGTAGTTTTACCTTCACCGAACGGAGTTGGTGTCATCGCGGTTACTAATATCAATTTGCCGTTTGGCTTCGACTTAATCTTATCAAAAAATTTAAGGGATATTTTTGCTTTATAATTTCCGCAGGGAATCAGAAAACTCGGGTCAATTGCTAACTTTTCTGCTATTTCATAAATTGGTTTTGGTTTTGTTGACCTGATTAATTTGTCACTCATTGTTTTCACTTCACTTTCTTTAGGAATAATCTTATATAAATTCTACTCTAAATAACCAAATAGTCAACCCCGCACCTATGTCTTAAATTGTTTATTTCTGCAAATAACAGATGACAACATTTACCTCTGATTAACTAAGAATCAAAAATAATCAGTATTACCAAAGAAATTGTTCTGCTGAAACCATTCTATCATAACCGTCTAAATATCAAAACATTCAGTATACAAGTACATACAAAATAACATAACTATTGACAGACATTTTAAATTCATTATAATTTATGCATGCTACAAATCTGTAATCGGATTAATTTGTATAGCGGAAAGGTGGAATGAGTATTTGTGCCAAGTATTGGTAAAGTAAAATGGTTCGATGGGAAAAAAGGGTTTGGTTTCATCGAATCCGAAGATGGCAGTGGCGATGTTTTTGTCCACTACGCTGATATCTCTGGTGATGGTTACAAAACCTTACATCAGGGTGACCGGGTTGAATTCGAATTGGAAAGTACACCCAAAGGAAAGAAAGCGATTAAAGTCAATAAAGTATAACAATCAACAAACGGTGCTGAGTTTATTATCTGTAAATCCAGCACCGTTATTTTTTATAAAACACAGTCCAGTCCCCCACCAATTCTTGAGATTGTGTGAATTAAACAAAAAATTTTGTTTTAACTAAACTGCGTATGAAAATAGGTGCGGGGTTGACAATCACTTATAATATAGTAATCTTAATATATGGTGCGAATTTATTTAAGCATTGGTTCAAATCGTGCCAGTCGTGAATATAATATTAGCCAGGCAATCAATCTGTTAGGTCAAGTAAATATCAATATCAATCGCATCTCTTCACTCTATCAAACCAATGCCCGTGAAAACATAAGAATTTTGGGGATGCTTTGCCCTCTCCGCATAAAACAGAATAAATATTTGAATTGTGTCGTTGAAGCCGATACCAATTATACACCACAAACATTACTTGGCAATATTCAGTCAATCGAAAAAACTTTGGGTCGCACCCGAATCACCGGACTAAAAAATCTACCCCGCACGATTGATATTGACATTTTATTTTATAATGGTAACATAATCCACCAGCATATGCTTGAAATACCGCATCCCCGGCTACATTTACGGGATTTTGTGCTGGTGCCGTTTTGTGAAATTGCGCCGGATTTTGTGCATCCAGTCTTTCGAAAAACGATGCGGCAATTGAGTGAAAATATCAGTAACAAAGGAGTGCGAGTTTGGCAAAGGCAAATCTTGAAAACGTCGGTTTAAACTACATTGCGATTGAAGGAATGATTGGTGTCGGCAAGACCGTGCTTGCCACTAAAATCACGGAAAAGTTACAAGCCCGTCTTGTTACTGAAGAAGTCGAAGAAAATCCGTTTCTGGTTAATTTTTATCAGGATATGCGTACTTATGCTTTGCCGACCCAGCTCTTTTTCTTGTTATCCCGTCACCGCCAGCAGCAACAGTTAACCCAGCAATCGTTATTTCAGGAAAAAATTATTTCTGATTATTCATTTGTCAAAGACCGTATCTTTGCTTATCTCAATCTGTCTGAACACGAACTCACTCTTTACGAAAAAATCTACGCATTCCTGGAAAAAGATGTTTTAAAACCCGATTTGATTGTCTATCTGCAGGCACCAATTGAAATCTTAATCGAACGTATCCGAAAACGGGGTCGCGCATATGAACAGGATATTGACCCCGAATATTTAAAAGTCCTGTCCGATGCTTATAACCGCTTCTTTCTCCATTATGATGCCACTCCCCTGTTAATCGTCAATACGACCAATTTAGATTATGTCAAAAATGAGCAGGACTTTATCCAGTTGTTTCAGGAAATCATTACAACCACATCAGGTCGCAAATTTTATTCACCCAAAGTAAAAAAATAAGCAGGCATTAATGGTCATAAAAATTACAATCCCCGGTCTTGTCAAAATGAAGAAGTCAGGGAAAAAAATCGTCTGTTTGACTGCCTATGATTATCTCACCGCGCAAATCTTTGACCGGGCAGAAATAGATTTAATCTTAGTCGGCGACTCGGCTGCTAATGTCATTTATGGCCATTCGACAACCTTACCGATTGGAATGTCTGAGATGTTATCTCATACGCAAGCAGTTTGCAATGCAGTCAAACGGGCATTGGTTGTTGCTGACATGCCGTTTATGTCTTATCAGCCATCGGTTGATGTGGCAATAAAAAATGCCGGCGATTTTTTAAAAGCCGGTGCCCAGGCCGTCAAACTCGAAGGCGGTACCGCGGTTCTGGAAATCGCCGAGAAACTAATAAAATTCGGGATTCCGGTTATGGGACATCTGGGCTTGACTCCGCAGTCAGTTCACGCATTTGGCGGTTACAAATTACAGGCAAAAACCAACAGTGCTCAAAAACAACTTATACAGGATGCGAAACAACTCGAAAACATCGGTTGTTTCTCGATTGTTCTGGAAAAAATTCCCAGTTCAATTGCTAAAACCGTAACTGACTCTTTAAAAATACCGACGATTGGCATTGGCGCTGGTCCGGCTTGCGATGGTCAGATTCTGGTCTGGCAGGATATGCTTGGCTTATCTGAGATAAAACTAAAATTTGTCAAACAATATGCAGATTTAAGAAAAATAATTACTGGGGGAGTAAAACAATATAAAAAAGAAGTTGAGCAAGGAACTTTTCCGCAAAAAAAACATAGTTTTGAAATTGATGAGTGCCCATAAATTTCTCTCGGTTCACAAACTATGCGTTAAATAACATGAAACTACAGATTACACAAATTTTAGATTATTTCTTTATGCCAGAATAATCAGTTAAATCCGTAGTTAAAAAATAAAGATTAAATGAAAATAATTAAAACACCACAAGCAATGCAGAAGATTGCTGACTCAATCCATCGGCAAGGCAAGACGATTGGTTTTGTGCCGACTATGGGTTATTTACACCAGGGTCATCTCGATTTAGTAAAAATTGCCCGCAGAAAATCTGACATTGTTGTGGTCAGCATCTTTGTCAATCCGACCCAGTTCGGACCCAAAGAAGACTTAAATAAATATCCCAGAGATTTTAATCGCGATGAAAAACTATTGGCAAAAGAAAAAGTTGATTATATATTTTATCCGACCGTAAAATCAATGTATCCGAAAAATTATGCAACCTCTATTGACCTGCCTAGTTTAACTAATGTCTTGTGCGGCAAATCCCGACCAGCACATTTCCAGGGCGTCGCAACAATTGTTGCTAAACTATTCAATATTGTCAAACCTGATTTAGCAGTATTTGGTCAGAAAGATGGACAGCAGGCAGTAATTATCAAGCAAATGGTTCAGGACTTAAACTTTCCGATTAAGATTATAGTCGCTCCGACTACCCGTGAAAAAGACGGACTCGCGATGAGTTCACGCAATATTTATCTTACACCTGAACAACGCGAGCAGGCAGTGGTCTTATATCATGCTTTGCAACACGCTAAAAAGATGATTAAAGATGGCGAAAAGAATATACATAAAATCATTGCCTTGATGGAAGAACTAATCGAGTCAATACCTGATGCCAAGATTGACTATATTCAAATCGTTGATGCAGATACGCTACAACCCATCCAACAAATCTCAGGTAAAATTCTTATTGCTTTAGCGGTCAAATTCGGGCATTGTCGATTGATTGACAATATGATTGTAAAAATCAGATAAAAATCCTACTTGGTTGATTAAGGAATCAGACTGAACAGGCACCCGACCGCAAGACCGACCACACTAATCACGCTTAAATAAATCAGCATTACTTTTATGCCAAACTTCTTACTCACCACTAAAATCGTTGCATAAGATGTAATCGGTCCGATTAGCAAGAGCACCATTCCGGCACCAGCCGGCATTCCTTGTTTAATCATTGCATGCACGAATGGCGGACTCGAAGTCGAGCAGAAATACATCACAATCCCGAAAATCAAGGCAAATACATAGGAAAATCCACCGGACAAAAACTGCCTGATAAAAACACCGATCGGCGTAAAAGTTGAAACGATTGCGGCAAGTAATATGCCGACCAATGTTAAAAGACCGATTTCTTTGGGCATATCAATAAACGCAAATTTCAGGATTGATTTAATCCGATTGCCAGTTCCAGAATGGCACCCACATTTATCTTCTGATTGTCTGCAATGCGGACAATTCTCTTCGGCTGGTTCTGATTTTGGTTTATAAATAATCAGGTTGCCAATCATCCCGATTAATAATCCCATCACAATCACAGCTGCGAAAATATAAATTGTGAATGTGATACCGAATAAACGGTAGGTGACCAAGGGCGCGCTGATTGAAGTTGCCGGAGTTGCGACCAGGAATGCCAGAATCGGTCCTAATTTAATGCCTTTTTTATAAAAAGCAACTGCTAACGGCAAAGTTCCAAAACAACAGATTGGTAAAAATATCCCGATTAAGGTCAATAAAAAAATTGGTTTGACTCCCTGGCTAGATAAATATTTACTGACAATGGATTCGGGAATAAATTCGTGAATAATCCCGGACAGTAAAAATCCAATTGCTAATGCAGGCAGGATTTCAACTAAATAGTGCAGAAAACTTTGCGTTAAACTTATTAGCATAAAAATATATTATATCATATATTATAACTGGTGTAAATAATTACCAAACCGCGGTCCAACTTGACATTTGCTAATCTCGGATTAAACTATCTTATGAAAAAAATCAAAAGGCAAAAAAAATATCTTTTTGTCTCTGATTTTGACGAGACGATTTCTTTAGACGATTCCGGCGTCTTAATCTCGCAGATGATATCAATCAAACCCGAGACTTTTTTCTCTAAAGTCAAAGAAATCCGAAAACGGAATATTGTCCAGCTGGGTGGTGAACTCGCCTATTTACTCATCACTGACCCGGCTTATAAAAACCGCGTTAAAAAAGACACTCTTATCAAGGTCGGTCAGGTTATGCGCCTGCGCAATAATGTCAAAGAGTTATTCAAGGTTTTAAAAGACGGCATTGAAGATGTGAAATTTACGCCCTATGTTGTTTCTGCCTGTCCCAAACCATTAATCGTTAAATCACTCGAAAATATCCTGCCTGAAAATCAGATTTTTGGTACTGATTTTAAATTTACCAGTGACGGCAGAATTCTTGATATTGAAAGAACTGCGGCTGGACAGGGTAAAGTCTCAATCATTGACCTTCTGATTGAAAAAGTCCATATTCCCCGCGAGCAGGTAATCTATGTTGGTGACGGCTCGTCGGATTTACATGTTATGTTACATGTCAATGTTTACGGCGGTTTTACGATTGCGGTTTCACCGTCACCGTATTTAGGTCATATCTCAAAACGGACTGTGTTATCTGATAATGCTTTGTCAGTTTTGGCACCGATTCTTGAATTCTGCTTAAAATATGACCAGAATCAAATCAAGGACTTTTTCACCGAAATCGGTCATCCGATTTACAAATGGAACCGCGCCAAAACCGAATGGCTCACGATTGAATAATCCTTATTTTTTATTATGCCATTTTGCATTTTGATTTTTAATATTTGATTTTTTATTTTTATATCCCGCATCTGCTCCCGCTTTTCATCTTATCTTCTCATCCCGCTTCAGTTCCGTAGTCGCCTCCGTATTCGCTTTTTAGTTTGTACGATTCTGCATAACCCAAAACCTGCCATATAATTATCGAACATTCTAACTATGAACCTCACGCCACAGGTTATCAAGTTCTTGCCTTTGAACCTTTGAACCTTTAAACCCTGATTTCGGTCTTAATGGAGGGGATAGCTCCCCTATGTTGACAGTTTTAGATGTTAGTTATTGGTTATTAGTTGATTATCTGAGATTTCTATATATAATTAAGTTGTCATATATAGCAACTTTTACTCTACCTGCAGGTAGATTTTATATATGTAAAATTGGGTAAAATTGGGGACGGTTCTCTTTGCTATAAACACCGCTTCTTACCGCACCGGAAATAGTGTGTCTTTCGAAAATCCTTGGTGCTGTTTCTGACCAGTGTTTCGGTTAACGGACCATATGCCCGTTCCGGGTCTTTTGCATCAAACATAAACCGACCGCCGGCAAAGCTGATATGACCGATTTCCCGTTTATCCAGGGCAGAACCGGTCCAGACCGTTGCGCCATTTTCAGTTTCAATCATGCGCGCAACCAGTTTTGCTTCGATTATTCCCCGCACCCCGACAAAAGAAAATCCCGGGGCAATTGTGATTTCGGGCTGAATGTCTGAAATATCAATATCGCCGAAAATAATACTTTTCAAATTATACTTCTCACCGATTGCTTTATAAGCATCAATATTCAGAGACGGTTTCTGCACTTCTGCCAGCACAGCTGCTTCATTACCCAGTTCCATGATTTGCATCATCTTCTGGTCACGGGTAATCTCTTCAATGAATTTCTGGGTTACGAACGCATCCAGATTCCCGCCTTCTGAACATCGAAACTTGATGATTCCGACTACCTGATAATCGGTTAAATTTACGGCCGGCGGCACCATTACTCTTGTGCAGCTGGTTATTGCGAGAATGATACCAATTAATAATAACATTGTTTTGTTTAAAGTCATTATGACTCCTTTCGTTATGTCTTAAAATATTGTTTAGAGACAAAATCATACCTGTCTTTGGCACAACAGAATAATAAAGAAAATGGCATCACTCTTTTTGCCTGAGCAACCATCTGTTCGGTCAATGCTCGGATGTCCCATTGTGCGGTTGCATCCAGTCTTAACCGGGCAATATGATATAATTCCCTGATATTGACTGTTAATAATACCCTGCGCCGGTGCGCCTGACTTAAAATATACGGAGCAATCTGCGGCATTTGCTTATATATTTTGTAATAAGTTTTTTCCGTCTTTTCCATGACTCGATTGAACAAATCAGCCTGCTTGCTCTGTCTGATTGTATGCGGAACTGTCACGCCCAAATCAGGATTATAGACTTGAGTTGTTATGGTCGCAATCCGATGCCGTTTAAGCTGGGCAAAACACGATGCTGACAAAACCAATTCATAAGTCAGATAAGCGTGCTCAAATTCTCTTAATACCGTATCGTATAATCGAGCATACCTAAACGCCTTCTTGATATATCCAAGTTTCTGTTTATCTGATAAACTCTTTACTTGCCTCAATGCCGATTCATACGAACAATTACTCACTTTACAAATCATTGACGCAATCAACTTCTCATCGCCATTTTCTGTATAATCAACCAGTTTACTATCTTGATTTTTTCTCTGTGTGCGCTTCGCGGGTTCTTTGAACGCAGAATCTCTGTGGTTAAATTTTATAAAATCTTTATAAGTCTTACTATCAAACTCATTCTTTTCCACAAACAATATCACTGACGGCGCAACTTTAACTGCCCGCTGATACAGCTTTTTGCCGATTGTCTGTAACTCGTCAATATCTGACGATGCAAACCGTCGGATAACCAGCTCCAGATTTCGCGCATTCGCAGTCATCCCCAATTGAGTCTGCATTGCCAGACTTGTTACATACCGTGCATCTTCAATCGGCTTGGCAAGTTTTGTCTCATAACCTTTGAGTCGCTCGGTTAAAACCGCATATGCTTTTAATTGTTCTTGTATCGTTTTATGAAAAAGCGGTTCAAGAGTAGTCTTTTTTATTTCTCTGGGTGTAACATAATTGGTTGCCCATTTCATATATCTTTGCGATGCTTCAGTGTATGACATCAACCGGTGCGATTCAAGACTCTCGACTGCTAATCGCGAAATACCGATGATGTCAAAATTGAACACGCTGTGCTCGGCAATCGAGTGGTGTCCCATCTCATAAATAATGCGACGGTTTTGTGCTCGTGCCTTGCTGATTTCGTGCCGGGCAATTGCCCTGAGTTGCGGTATCGATTTCGGACTCCGGCTCAAACGGGCATAAGCTGCGGAAAAAGTCTCTGGTGTCAGTATCGTATCGGTTTCTTTGAGCCCGTCTAAATCGATATTATAGCCGCTTAAGATAATTTTCACTATTTCAAAATACAAGAAAATTTAATCATAGTCAAGACTTGACATTTCTCTAAATTCAATTATGATTAAATATGCCAAAAAGAACATATCAGCCGTCGCGCATAAAGAGAAAGCGCACGCACGGTTTTCGGTCCAAAATGAAATCTCGTTGGGGACGCAAAGTATTAAAACGAAGACGTGCCAAAGGACGGAAAAGATTAACTGTTTAGATGTGAATATAAAAGGATACCACAAGACTTTCCACATTTTCACGGGATTATAATATCTGCCGGTCTTGTGTCGTTCTGTGCTTATTATTAATATGAATAATCGGTTATTAAAATCAGAAATTCTGCGCCGAAAAAGAGATTTTGCCCAAATCTTGGGCTCGGCAAAAATAATCTCGAGTCCGGGTTTTACTTTGCGTTATGCGCAAAGCGAAAAGCGGCAGCTCGCATTTCTGGTTTCGCATTCGGTTGCATCCAAAGCCGTGACCCGCAACCGGATTAAAAGACACTTGCGCGAGACTTACCGCACTAATAAAGATAAGTTTCTTGAAAATTACACCTATGTTTTTATTGCCCGTCCCGATGCGGTCAATTTAGACTTTGGTAAAATAAAAGCACAAGTACTCAACTTAGCCGAAAAAGTACAAAAGAAAGCACTTAACTAAATTATGAAGATAAACAAATTACTGGTAAAACCTATGGTCGGACTCGTCACTGCGTATCAATATGCCGTGAGCCCGTTTTTACCCAGAGTCTGCCGTTTTTATCCGACCTGTTCTGAATACGCCAAACAGGCATTATTAACTTACGGATTATGCAAAGGACTATTCATGGCGGGCAAACGAATCCTGCGCTGTAATCCGTTTTTTACCGGCGGTTATGACCCGGTCACAAAGGATTAAAACATGACTGATACAAAACGAATGCTTTTTGCCTTTTTAGCAATTATGGTAATTCTTTTCATCTGGCAGGTGCTGACTCCCAAACGCTCAGCACCGCAGACAACTGCTCCGCCGAGTCAAACCGCTCAGACCACAACTCCGGCTCCGGCAGAACCGCCCCGTCTGGCTCAAACTCAACCGACTGAACAACAACTTCAGGAACCGGAAACTGAAATCTTCATGGAAAATGATTTAATGAAAGTAACCTTTTCCAGTTATGGCGGCACGGTCAAATCAGTCTATTTAAAAAAATACCGGGCTCAGTTGATTCCCGCTTCGAGCACGATTCTGCAAACTTCTCTTGTTGCCGACACCCTGACCCGATTAAACTGGCAGGTCGCATATCAGGACGATTCGACCCTTGTCTTTGCCAACAATTTACGAAAAACCTATCGCTTGAATTCTGATTACACGCTGTCCATGCGCGTCGAATCTGACCAGCCCCTGATTGCGCATCTGCAGGTCGATTACCAGGCCGGGCTTGCTTTGACCGAAGAAAATGTCAAAGAAGAACTCAAGCACCAGGCCGTATTTTATCGCAATTATATCAAGACCGACAAAAAAACTGCCGCAAAAGTGAAACCGACCACGCTCGATACGGTCAAATGGGTCGGTTTAAAATCCAAATACTTTACTTCGATTCTTGCCATTAACCAGACCCATGGCACGGTCCATTTATCACCGACCGATGATGCAAGAATCGGTTACCGGCTAATCATGCCGTTTGAGACTTCGGCTGATTTTACTGTTTATTTTGGTCCGCTCCATTACGATATTTTGAGAAGTTATAAAATGGACTGGGAAGCGGTTGTTGATTTGGGCTGGACCCGAATTTTCAGCGTTGCGATTCTCAAGTTTTTGATGTTCTTATATGCAATCTTTAAAAATTACGGGATTGCGATTATCATCTTTTCGATTATTATGAAAGCAATCTTTTTCCCGTTGAGCCGGCTGTCAACCCGGCAGATGCAGCAGATGCAGATGTTACAGCCAAAAATCGCCGAGCTCAAGAAAAAATATAAGAACGACCCGCAGGCATTAAACCAGGAAACCATGCAGTTATACCGTCTCTATAAAATCAACCCGCTTTCTGGCTGTCTGCCTTTGATTTTCCAGCTGCCGATTTTCTGGGCATTATACGCGGTGCTCCAGAAAACGATCGAACTGCGCCAGGCCAATTTCGGTTTGTGGATTAACGACTTATCATTAAAAGACCCATACTATATTTTACCGATTCTCATGGGTGTATCTTTTCTCGTTCAAAACTTTTTGACGAGCGCGGACAAACGCAACCTTGCGCTCTTGATTTTTATGCCTATTTTTCTGACTGTAATCTTTTTAAATTTCCCTTCTGGATTACAGCTCTATTGGCTCTTTTTTAACCTGCTCTCAATTGGCGAGAGCATTATTAGTCGAGGAGGATTAAAATGGAAGACACAAAAAACCTTAATGACGACGGACAAAAAATAGAACAAGCTCAGGAAAGTCTGCCCGAGCCGGCACCGGTATCTGAAACGCCGGTCGCTGACGCACAGACTGATATTACTCCAACTGAAGCTGCGGCTGAACCGGAAATTAAAGCACCAGAACCGGTCACCCCGGAAAAAATCGAAGCCGAAACCGAGCAAGTCGTGGAAAAACTGGTCAATCTGATGGGCATTAGGTCCCAGGCGCGCACCAAGCTTCTGGAAGACGGCACTTATTATGTCAATCTGCGCACCCGGCATTCTGACGGTCTTTTAATCGGACGGCGCGGTATGACCATTATCTCGATTCAGGCACTGGCAAACCAGATTATGAAACACCGTTATCCGACCATACCGATTGATATTTTTGTCGATGTTTCCGGTTACCGGAAAAAACACGAAAATTTCTTAAGAAAAAAAGCATTGGCGGTCGCTAAAATCGTTACTGAAACCAATCGGGACATGGCATTGGACCTGCTCACTGAAAAAGAATTCCGTATGGTCCAAAACGAACTCGCACCTTTAGGCACGGTCCGGGTGCATGCGATTGGCAGCGGGCCTAAAAAAACAGTTATCATCGCACCGATTACATCATGATTCAAATAAAATTTCAATTATCAATGACCAATTATCAATGAATTATCAATTTAACAATTATCAAGTTTGAGAATTGAATCATTGGAATTTGATTGAAAATTGAAAATTGATAATTTGATTAATCATGCGTAAAGAGTCATATACGGACACGATTGCGGCAATTGCGACTGCACGCGGTCCGGCTGGTATCAGCATAATCAGAATTTCCGGTCCCCGCTCAATCTCAATTGCGGATAAATTATTCAGGGGTAAAATTAAACCGTCCCGTGCCAAATCGCATACTGTCCATTTTGGTGAAATCTGCAATCCGATTTCCCAGCAGGTTATTGACCAGGTCATGCTTTCCGTATTCTTGGCACCGCACACCTACACGGGTGACGATATGGCCGAAATCTCGTGCCACGGCAGTGATTTTGTCGCATCCCAAATTTTAAAAGTTATCATTAAAACCGGTGCCCGTCTTGCCGAGCCGGGTGAGTTTACCAAACGCAGGGTGCTCGCCAATAAAATGGATATTACCCAGGCTGAAGCCGTGCTCGCATTGACTAATGCCAAGAACGAATCAACCTGCCGCTCTGCGCTTGACCAATTACAGGGCAAATTAACCGGTTATGTTGCAGATTTAGGTAATCAATTAAAAACCATTATTGCCCGAATCGAACACCTGCTCGAATTTGAAGAATCAAACCAGACCACACAATTGCAATTCCGAAAAATTATCAACCAGGTTAAAACGATACGCGCCGATATTGATAAAACAATAAAACAGAATGAAGCTTTGAAATACCTGCACTCTGGCGTCTATTGTGTGATTATCGGCAAACCCAATGTCGGCAAATCATCACTCTTCAATCGGCTGCTCGAACAGGACCGCGCAATTGTCACGGAAATTCCCGGCACGACCCGGGACAGTTTGCAGGAAACGGTCAGCATCAACAATCTAATTTTTCACTTGATTGATACGGCCGGCTTAAAAATCATTAAAAACCCCGATAAAACGCAAAAGATTGAAGCGATTGGTATTGAAAAATCCCAGGACTGGCTCAAAACCGCTGATTTTATTCTGGCTGTATTTGATAACTCAAGTCCCCTGACTCAGCAGGACCGGCTGGTTTACGATGCGGTTAAACACAAACCGCATCTGATTGTCCTCAATAAAATCGACCGCACTCCGCACTTCAATAAAAATTTCTTCAAGTCTGAAAAAACCGTGCTCGTCTCAGCCAAATATAATCAGGGAGTTGACCGGCTCAAAAATGCGATGTCCCGTTCCTATACCAGAAAAATTGCGGGCGGCAACGGTTATCTTGCCTTGAACGAGCGCCATCTCGATATCTTAAAACAGTTAAGCGGTTTAATCAAACAAGCCGAAAAAGAAAACTATCTGGAGACCGCGCTGGTCAACTTAAGAAACGGTCTCGATTTATTAGGCAGCGTCACCTCGCTCGTATCCAATGAGCAGATTCTGGACACAATCTTCAGTAAGTTTTGTATTGGCAAATGATTGGTATTAAAAAATGAATATAAAAAATATCTTGGTTTGTCTTGAAACCAGAAATCCGGTCGAACCGATATCTCAATTTACTGTCAAACTGGCGCAGACCTATGATGCGCGGCTATTTGCCCTGACCATTATCAAGCAGCCGAGCCCGGATATCAAAACCCGGACTGACGAGCGTGCCTGGAAACGGTTGTATGAAATCGAGGAAGACGCCTTTGAAGCCGGCATCAAAATCTCCCTGCTCTTGGAAGAAATCGACGAGCTTAACCGCACCGCGATTACCGATAAAATAATTTCAATTATCAAACATTTTTCGATTGGCATGCTCGTGGTTTCGGGCAATGCCAAAATAAACATCAAAGATTTAATCAGCGGACTGACAATCCCGGTTATTGTTTTTCCGCCGGAGATGCGTGAAGCATAACGCATGAAACATAAAGCGTATATAAAGGAGTTGTGATGCAAAAAATATCGGAAATACTGTTAAATGACGGCATTATGCTCGATATTAAGAGCGAGGAAAAAGTCGCTGTTATCAAAGAACTGACACAAATCTTGATTGATAAAAATATCATTGCTGACCCGGAAGCGTTCTTTGATGCGGTCCTGAAACGAGAAAACATGGAAAGCACCGGCATTGGTTTGGGTGTCGCGATTCCGCATGCCCGCACCGGCGCGGTCAAAAACATCGCGGTCGTGTTTGGACGCTCCCCAAAAGGAGTTGACTTTTCCTCACTCGACGGCCAGCCGTCCAATCTCATTTTTCTGATTGCCGCGCCCGAAGATAAAAAGACCGAATACATTATGACTTTGGCACGGCTTTCCAAACTCTTGAGAAAAAGCGAAGCCCGCACCAGATTATTAAACGCCCAGAATCCGCAGGAGGTAATCCAGACTGTCATTGATTACGAATAAAAAATAACACCCGCCTCGATTTTATTGGTGATTGGGTCTCGCTGATAAACAAATATTATGGAAGTTAGACTTCAATAGAAACGCCCCTTATAAGAAAAATTATGGAAAATAGACTTCCATAAAATCAATTAAGTGGCGGCTCTGACCATCCATCTTACCTGATAGGTTAACTCAAAGGCGACCTAGTAGGTTGCCTGGGGGCTGACCCCCTGGCTCAACTAATAGGTGACCGACCAGATTAGAAATTAGATAACATACTATATATAGGTTTAGGTTATTGAGTAGGTTACTAAGCAGATTACCTGATATTTAACTTGATAAACAACCATTTAGACAACCTATCAAATTATCATCCAGGCAACTATCAAGGTCAGACCCGGCTCTGGTCATAAAAAGGGACGCACCCGTTTAGTTTAGTCAGTTTTTCTATTATCGAAAATAGACTTCAATAGTGATAATGAGATTGCTTCGGGGTTGCTTTCGCAACGCTCTCGCAAAGACTAATAGGTAATGTCATTGCGAAGGAGTTTAACGACTGGACGCGAAGCGTAGATGGAACAAAGTGAACATCAACAATCTTACCGACCGTAAAAGATGAGATTGCTTCGGCTCCGCCTCGCAAAGACAACTAAGCACAGTCATTGCGAAGGAGTGTAACGACTGGACGCGAAGCGTAGATGGAACAAAGTGAACATCAACAATCTTACAACCGGTAAAAATGAGATTGCTTCGAAGTCCGAAACGGACCGCGCAAAGACATACTGAAAAAAGGGACGCTCCCTGTTTGATGGGAGCGTCCCTTAAGTTTAGTTATCTATTCAGTCTTACTGAATGATAAGTTTTATTTCTGATTTCTCATGATTCGCTTCGTATTTTAAGAAGTAGACGCCTTTAGCAAGTTTTGTCGCATTAAGATTCATCGAATAGGTGCCGGCTGTCATCGTGTTATCAAGCAGAGTTTCGACTAATCGGCCAGATGAGTTATACAGTTTGAGCAATGCTTTGCCAGTTACTGGTAATGAGTAGTTGATTATCGCGGTTCTGGTTATCGGATTCGGCGTCACATTGACTGAGAAATTATAGATGTTATTGATATTCTCAGTC
>Ga0208244_100281_pt1 | contig 56621 bp, 46 predicted proteins | sample SubbioCR12Aug_5A_FD_184828 | JGI IMG/M metagenome (GOLD analysis project Ga0208244, IMG submission 184828) | Serpentinite rock and fluid subsurface biosphere microbial communities from McLaughlin Reserve, California, USA - CR12Aug_5A (SPAdes) | ecosystem: Environmental > Terrestrial > Deep... | reverse complement strand
AAGAAGCCGCCAAGGGGGCCGGTTACAAAGTTCAAGTGCCGTTTAAACCGGGCCGTATGGATGCCACACAAGAACAAACCGATGCCAAGTCTATCGCGGTGTTGGAGCCCAAAGCCGACGGTTTCCGAAATTACTTCAGCAAGGATAATGCGCTTTCTCCAGCGGAAATGCTGGTTGAACGTGCAAACTTCCTGAACTTGAGCGTGCCGGAAATGACAGTGCTGGTTGGCGGTATGCGGGCGCTGGATGCTAATGTCGGTCATTCAAAGCACGGTGTATTCACTGCCCGGCCGGGCACATTGAGCAACGATTTCTTCGTCAACTTGCTCGATATGTCGACTCAATGGAGCCCGTCAGCTTTAGAAGGAATATACGAAGGGCGGGACAGGGCAAGCGACCAGATCAAATGGACGGCTACACCGGTCGATCTGATCTTTGGCTCCAACTCCGAGTTGCGAGCGGTAGCCGAAGTCTATGCGTCGGATGACGCCAAGGAAAGGTTCGTGCAGGACTTTGCCAATGCATGGGGCAGGGTGATGAGTTTGGATCGATTTGACACGCTCTGACTTTGTTTTGTATGGAGCCCAACTTGAATGCTATCAGTCAAGTTGGGCGACCTGCTAGATCAAATGCCTGGAATATCACCGGGATCCAGGACACAAGTACGTGCTACAGCCCTCGCCATCCATGGCTTCTGGGCTCATGCCGGGCTGTCCTTCCCGGCACCCTTCGGGCGAGTGTCAATCCGCTACCGGCGGATTGGTTCGGCAATCCCTGCCGGAACGACGGTAACCATTAATACAAACAACGCTCTCTAACAAGCGTGGACAACCCTAAAAAACTGGGAAAGTTCAGTTGTTAATAACAGGCGAATTTAATCAAAGAATTATTATTTTATGCACATCGATCACTTCTCCTATTACACAAGCTTGAGCTACACCCTGTTGATGAAGCGTTTTTAGGCATTCTTCTGTCTGATGGGTTGGTACTGAAAACAAAAGGCCGCCGCTGGTTTGCGGATCAAACAGCGCAGGAAACTTTTGATTGATCACCTCACTGCTGAGTGCACTACGTAAAGACTCATAGTTTTTATCAGCAATAGAGGCGTAATAACCCTTGGCAAATAACTCGCCAATACCATCGAAGACGGGTATCGCCTTGTAGTCGATTTTAATACCCAAAGTACCTTCGCTGTTTTTTCCCAACATTTCAAACGCATGGCCTAACAAGCCAAAACCGGTAATATCGGTGCATCCCGACACGTCAAAGCATTTGAGGACTTCCATCGCTGTTTTATTGGATTGCAACATGCTTGAAAGCGCCTCATCCACCAGCTTGCCATTGGCCTGGGCCCGCATATTGGCGGCAAAGATAACGCCGGTGCCGATCGGCTTGGTGAGTATCAGGCTGTTTCCCGATTGAGTGAGCTGTTTTCTTAAAACCTGATCCGGCGCGACTTCACCCTGTACCGCAATCGCAATAGCCAACTCCGCGCCTTCTCCGGTATGGCCGCCGACCAGGCAAGCTCCGCTATTGCTAAGAATATCCAGCACGCCCGACATTACTTGAAAAATATCTTCCTGATGAATCTTTTTGTTTGCGGCCCTAAGTGTCAGGCCGACTTGTGCGGTTTTGGCAACACCGCCCATCGCATAGATGTCGCTTAACGCATGCTGGGTGGCAATTTGCCCCAGCAAGTAAGGGTCTGAAATAAACGAACGGAATTGATCGATGCTTTGCAGGCACAGGCGATGTTCGGAAAATCGGGTCAACGCGCAGTCTTCGCCATCTTTAACACCCAGCAATACCGCGTCATCATCGGGAATGTCCAGTTTATTCAGGCTCAGCATTAACGTAGATGCTGCAAGCTTACTGCCGCATCCCCCGCAGGTATTGCTTTCCCAGTCTTCAGGAACCAGCGTGGTTTTGGGTGCTGGCATTAACGTATCAACCTGCTGGGGTTTCCTGCTAAAAGTCCTGGCCTGAAAACGTTTCATAAAACGCCTGTCTATCCCATCTTTAACCGTCCATAACAATGAAGGCCACATCCATCTGAGGATCGATGCGCTGTCCTGATGAACCAAGGCCTGGCGCTCGCCTATGGTGATTAAAGACAACACATTTTTCTTGGGATGAAAGGTTTTTAACACGGACTTTCCGGTAAAAAATGCACGGATATTGTGCTCAAGTAGCATCCCTTGACGGACCGCATAAACACCCGCTTTTTTCAACGGAGACGGCGAAAAGTGTATGCAATCTCCGGCAGCAAACAGTGCTGTTTCATTTTCAACCAGCAGTTTTTCGGTGACCTTTAAAAAACCGTCCGGGTTTACCGGCAGCCCTGCGTGTTTAAACCACTGCGGGGCAGCAGCTTGAGTAGCCGTCAGTACCCTGAAAAAATCTTTAGTCTGAACCCGTCCTTGTTCATCTTTAAGCACCAAGCCCTTTTCTTGTTCCTTAAGGGCCTGGGTATTTTTAAAGACGTTAATGTCCATATTTTTAAGTGTGATAGACAGTCTTCTTTGGGTCGAATGGTCTTTCGCGGAGACCAGAAATTCATGCCTGTGGATCAGGCTCACTTCGGCATTCCATTGGTTTTGGTCGATTAGCATTTTCAGGATAATTGAGATTTCAACCCCGGAGGCACCGGCTCCAACAACGGCTATCTGTAGCATATCGCTGCCTTGATAAGCGTTTAAGTCGGCGATCAACCGATCCCAATGCTCGATAAACCTGGAAATCGGTTTCAGCGGGATAAGTTTTAAAGCCGCCTCTGGAGATGAATTTTCAATGCTTTGAGGCTCAATACCCACGTTAATGGACGCGCAGTCGTAACTGACTTCCGGCCTGTTTTCCAGTCGAATTTTTTTAAGTAGCGGATCGATACCAGTAATCTTGGCTTTGATAAACCGCTGGCCGAGTTCCTCGCAGATACGCCTTAAATCAAAATGGCAGTCTTCATAGGCATAATAACCCGCCAAATAGCCGGGTATCATCCCGGAATAAGGTGAATGGGTTTGATCGGATATTAAGGTGATTCTAAGACCGCCGATTGGATTCATGGTCAGCATCTTCAAGACCTGAATGTTGGCATGGCCACCGCCGAGTAAAACCAGGTCTGAAACTATCGGAGTCGAGTTTTTATTCATGATGCAGCTGCGTTAAATAGTCCAGACAGTCTTGCCAGGAACCTGTAAACAAGGTTTTTCGTGATTTTAAAGAAAGCGAATGGATATACAGTTTGTCGTAGTAGTGCGTCAGTAAGCGCTCAATCCAATCGAGATATGCGCCTGTGTATTCTTCATTCAGTGCATCGAATTGGAATGATTGTGACAGCAACTGTTTAATAGTGCTGCACTCCAGGCCGCCCAGCTTGTTTCTGATCCGTTCGATATTTTTAGCAAAGCTGTTTTCCAGCTCAGGTAAGGGCATGCCGCCTGCTACAGGTGCCTGGATGTATTCTTTAAAAATTTCCATTGCCCGATTTCGGGCCGGTGTTTCGATCATCACCATCGGTGCGGAAACCATGCGCGCATAAAACAGGTCCGGCAGATGACACCGGCCAATATTGGGGCTTTCATCCTCAACTACGTAGTTATCTGCAACGTGATAAAGAGATTGTGCCAACAAGTTTTCAAAGGTGGCTTGCTGGGGCTGACTCGCGCCAAAATGTGACCCGAAAGCGCTGCCTCTGTGCTTGGCAAGCGCTTCAAGATCAACAAAATTGCGTAGCTTGTGACCCAGTCGGGTTTTCCCCGAACCGGTCATGCCGGACAAAACCACAAAGGGCGCAGGATTTTCTATCGCCTTAAGCGCCTCATGCCTTAAACCTTTATAGCCGGAATCAACCCGGAAAATTTCAAGTCCGTTTTGATAGATCCAATCCTGAGCCAATCGGGAGCGCAGCCCGCCGCGCCAACAAAAGATTAACGCAGGTTGCTGGGGATGGCTTTTAATAGTCTCACACCACTGCTGAATCATCCGCTCTTTATAATCGCCGCTGACCAATTGGTGTCCAAGTACTTTGGCAGCTTCCGAGCCTTCGGTCTTATAGGTAAGGCCCACGTCATGACGATGAGCATACGAAAGTATCGGCATATTTAAGGTATTGCCAAAGTGCGCCTTGTCATATTCTATTTCTGACCTGACATCAATGACAGCCATTTGGTCAGTGGTGCTCAGCAGTTTAAATGATTCGGCAGCAGGCATAATGAGGTGTGTCATAGCAAAGTGGATCCTCCTTTTGGGTCACTTAAAATGAATTGCACTTGTTAGTCGAATCCGCGAATGCATAAAGTCCGGATCGCCTGAAGTTTTTGGATTCTATGGACGCCAGGGTTATCGTTCTTAAATTGTCTGGTGTTCAGGCTGAATTCAGAGCTTGAAATATAAAGTGCAGGCGTAAGAAAACCGAAGGAGGTTTATTATGCGCAGCAACAAACTGTTACATCTCTTCATGCTGGCCTTGGTCTTGTCCGCGTTGGGCTTTAGCCAGCAGGCCAAGGCAAGTGGTTATTACCGGAACGGTGGCGGATACTCGGATCCTGGATTTCATGGCGGCAATCATTTCCGACAAGGTATTCATGGCAGGTATAACAGATATCGGCCTTATGTTCGGAACCGCTATTTTCCAGCTTACGCAGGCCCTCGTTATTATGACGCCTATCCTGACTACAGAAACCGATATTACATAACGCCACATGCCTATTATCGCTGAAGGCGATGTGATTAATGGTGATACAAAAACCTTGTAGATAGGGGTCTTCAAGTTAGCCAGCGCTGATATTATAAAAGATGCAGAGACGATGCCGCCAAACTTTGACGTTTTGCAAACGTTTGAATTTTGCTAAACAGCATTTAAAGAGGATTATTAAAAAAATCTCTATCACCAACCTCGGTAATTGGGTTTTGCGTTGCCCATTCTGCTGCATCAGCGCTGTCTTATTTTGACTAGGCACGATCCAAATTTCGGGAAGTTATTTGTGGCCCTATCCTAAGCGTTTCTCCGCCAGGCATGATAACGGCCTACCCATTCCAGTAAAACTTTGGGAGCATGATTGCGCTTCCAGACGCCGGCGACGTACTTGTTTGCTTCGGCCATCGTCGGATAGATATGGATAGTGCCGAGGATTTTATTCAGGCCGATACCGTGTTTCATCGCCAGTACGAATTCGGCCAACAAGTCGCCGGCATGTTCGCCCACGATGGTCACGCCAAGGATTTTATCCTTGCCAGGTACTGTCAACACTTTGACAAAGCCGTGGGCTTCGCCGTCGGCAATGGCACGATCCAGTTCGTATATGCCATAAGTCGATACTTCATAGGCGATGTTTTGCACCTGCGCTTCTTGCTCGTTCAGGCCGACGCGGGCGACTTCCGGGTCGGTAAAAGTCGACCAGGGAATCACCGAGTAATCGGTGCGAAATTTCTTGAACTGGCCGAACAAGGCATTGACTGCCGCATACCAGGCCTGATGCGCGGCAGTGTGGGTAAATTGATAGGGTCCTGCCACATCGCCGACGGCGAAGATGTTGGGGTAGTTTGTTTGCTGGAATGGGTTGGTTTCCAGGGTCTTGCGCGGCGACAGGGCAATGCCTAGTTCCTCGACGCCGTAACCCTCGATATTGGCAGCACGGCCGATGGCGAGCAAGACTTTATCAAACGCGATTCTGACGATTTGCCCGTCTGTTTCCGCCAGCAGAAATTGTTCGCCATTTTCGACGATGAATTCCTTTGCAGTGTGATTGACTTTGACCGCCACGCCTTCCGCTTCGAAGCGGGCTTGGACAATTTCCGACACATCCGCATCTTCCCGTACCATGATGCGCGGTGCCATTTCCACCTGAGTAACCTGACTGCCCAAGCGGGCGAAGGTTTGCGACAATTCGCAGCCAATCGGCCCGCCGCCCAGCACCAGCAATCGTTTGGGCAATTCGCGCAAGTTCCAGACGTTATCCGAAGTCAGATAATCGACATTGTCCAAGCCTGGAATCGGCGGTACAAAAGGTTGGGCACCGGCAGCGATAATAATCGAACGGCTGGTGATGGTTTTGACGCCATCGGCAGTGGTGACTTCAACGGCCCAGGGCGAAACGATTTTGGCCGAGCCTTCAATGACCTCCACGCCCAGCTCAGTATAGCGTTCGATGGAATCGTGCGGTGCTACGGTTTTGACCACCTGTTGCACCCGCTCCATCACGGCGGCGAAATCAAATTCAGCCTCGGCTTTAGCGATGCCGAACTCCGGCGCGCGTTTGATATGAGACAGCAGTTTAGCCGAACGAATTAGCGCCTTGGACGGCACGCAGCCCGTATTCAAACAGTCACCGCCCATTTTATGTTTTTCGATCAGGGTCACTCTGGCTTTAACGGCCGCAGCAATATAAGCCGACACCAAACCGCCCGAACCGGCACCAATCACCAGCAGGTTGTTGTCGAAACGATCGGGTTCAGGCCAGTCCGCATAAATTTTGCGTGCATTGAAAAAATCGAGCATTTTTGTCGCTACCCAGGGAAAAAGACCCAGCAAGGCAAACGAGCCTAGCAGAGCAGGGGAGAGGATACCGGATAAGGAATCGATTTTTGCCAACTGAGTTCCGGCATTAACATAGACGACAGTACCGGACAGCATGCCGACCTGACTGACCCAGTAAAAGGTGCGCGTTTTAATCGGCGTCAAGCCCATGGCCAGATTGATCAAGAAAAACGGAAATACCGGCACCAAGCGCAAGGTGAACAAATACAAGGCGCCGTCTCTATTGATCCCTTCATCAATGGCCTGCAAGCGCGCACTGAATTTAGCGTTGACCCAGTCCCGTAATAAAAACCGTGCGGCCAAAAATGCCAGTGTCGCACCGATGCTGGAAGCGAACGAGACGATCAGCGTACCCCAGAACACGCCGAATACCGCGCCGCCGGCCAGGGTCAAAATCGCCGCGCCGGGTAGCGATAGCGCCGTTACCACAATGTATAACAGAGCATAGAGCGCCACCGCTAACAGTGGGTTGGCTTGCCGATACTGATCAATACCGGCCTGCTGGGTTTTCAAGCTGTCCAGGGTTAAATAATATTGCAGGTCAAAGGCAAAAAAGGCCGAAATCAGTACGGCGATAATCACGAAGAAAATAATTTTTGAGGTGTTCATAACGGCCTCCCGCCGTAGGGTTAATAACTGAATGGAGAAAGTGTAACTACAGCCCGGTTTGAGTTATACCTTTCGCACTTCAAATTTCGACAGTGCCTTTAGGAGGCAACGGGTTGTTCGGCATAGAGCCTATAGGAATGTATTTACGGCGTCCTTTGACGGGCACCTCGGTATCGAATTTCGATCTACGATGTGTATATGCAGGCAGAATACCTCTGCCGCAGCTGTCAATGACCCCGGTCGCCAATAGATCATCTTGTGTTCCGCTTCACCCAGACTGACGATTTTACCACCCAATTCATCCGCTGGTTTGTCCCATACCGCTGCTCCGAAAATGATGATTCATAGTTTTGTCGCACTCGGGCGCCATTCCTTTCAATTCAGCCTGAAATTAAGACTAATTTCAAAAAGCGCAATATATATTATCTATTTATATCAATGATATAGAAAACTCTATGTGATTGCTTATTTTGATAAATTAAGTGTGAATTTTTTACGCACGACAGCATAAGAGAAATTCATCAGTTTGCAAAAACCGTAATCTGGCCTTTTTATGCATTCGCCGCATTTTATCGTTGAAGCCGAAGCCGTGCATGACCGAAAAAAGCCGGTGTTCCCGGGATTTCAATTTAGTGATTGCAAAATGAAAGACCTGATGACGTTGATTCTAATTTCCATGCATTTAAAAAATAAAGTACCTTAGCGCGTATCACCAAATGGATATTAAAATGTCAGATAAAATAATGATCATTACCTCAGTTATGCCGAAACTTAACTTGGCATTTCAGCAAAACTCAATGCCCTTAATTTCTGAAATTGAGTTAAGGAACAGTAGTAAACAAAACTATCATGATCTTGAATTAGTTTTGACTGGTTCTCCGACTTTTTTACATAAGCGCACTTGGCATATTGATAAGCTGGCAGCTGAGTCACAAATGATTCTGGACGATATCCGTGTTGAGCTCAATGCTGATTTTTTTCGAGCCATTAATGAATCAGTGCTGGGTGAAATGCAATTTACACTCAAATCCGGTTCAGAAATACTTGACACCAAAATAGAACAAGTTGAGTTATTAGCGAAAGATGAATGGGTCGGTACGCGAATATTACCTGAAATTTTGGCCGCGTTTGTACAGCCAAACGATGCGGCAGTCCAAAGCGTTTTACGCGATGCTTCCAAGATTCTACAAGCGAGTGATCAGACCGCCTCGATAGAAGGCTATCAGTCTAAAAGCCCCAAACGTGTGGCGGTTCTAGTGAGTGCGATATGGAATGCGGTGTGCAAGCTCGATTTAAGTTACGCGAATCCTCCTGCCAGTTTTGAAGATGAAGGGCAGCGGGTCCGCTTGCCTTCTAAAATTGCAGAAACGCGTCTGGCGACCTGTTTGGATAGCGCGTTACTATTCGCTTCTTGTCTTGAGCAAGCAGGACTAAACGCTTTAGTGATATTCACCAAAGGGCATGCGTTTACGGGCTGTTGGTTGAGTGATGAAGACCTTTCTTCGGTAGTGATTTACGACGTTCAAGCCTTGCGAAAACGCTGTCAATTGAATGAATTAATCGTTTTTGAAACCACTTTTTGTACTCATAAACCACCGGCGAAATTTAGCCTGGCCAAACAGGATGCGGAAGATAAATTAACGAATGATGCGGATTTTGTTCTGGCCATTGACATTAAACGTGCACGATCCGCAAGGATTAAACCGTTATCGGATAGAGAATTAGTGGGTGACTATCAGGCAAATGTTATTGTTGATAAGGTGGAATTGCCCCTTGAAATTATCACCGACGTACCTGAAGGTAGCTATCATGTTATTGATTCCTCTGAGGTCGTTTTAGACACCCCGGAAGCCCGTATAGAAAACTGGAAACGCCAGTTATTGGATTTAACGATGCGTAATCGCTTGTTAAATTTCACCAATCGCAATCGAGCAATTGAAATCAATTGCACCGACTTGGCCAGTCTTGAGGATATGCTGGCAGACAATCAAAAGTTTAAGATTATATCGCTTGATACTTTAAAGCTTGCCAGCGATCCGCGTTCGGAGCAATTGCATTTGCAACAGCATCAGGAAGGTTTGCTGAAGGAACAATTACAACGTCATTTAGCTAAAAAAGAGTTGATTGCTAATGCTGAAAGCCAAAAACTCACCAAGGATTTATTGGAACTGTACCGCACAGCAAAGGAATCGATTCAAGAGGGTGGGGCCAATATTCTATATATTGCCTTAGGCTTTTTAAACTGGACCAACGGAAAAGATGCCCAGCGTGTTTATAGAGCTCCTCTAATTCTAATTCCGATTGAAATTACCCGTAAAAGTGTAAATTCAGGGTTTCAATTGCAAGCGCATGAGGATGAGCCTCGCTTTAACCCTACCTTACTGGAAATGCTGAAACAAGACTTTGATCTGGACATCCCCGAGTTAGAAGGAGATTTGCCCACCGATACATCTGGCTTGGACATAAGGCGCATCCTGAATATTCTCCGGATTAAGATAAAAGATATTCCTGGCTGGGAAGTAGACGAGGGAGCAGTGGTTTCTACCTTTTCATTTGCAAAATATCTGATGTGGAAAGACCTTTGTGAACGGGTTGATGCCTTAAAAGATAGTCCAGTGGTTAAGCATCTCATTGAGAATCCTCGGCATATGTATTCCGGTGCAGGCGGTGAATTCCCAGATCCCAGGCAACTAGATGCTACCCGCCACCCTAAAGATACCTTTATTCCACTACTGGCTGATAGTTCGCAAATGGCCGCTGTTTATGCCGCCGAAGCCGGTAAAGACTTTGTCTTAATCGGTCCGCCCGGCACAGGCAAAAGCCAGACGATTACCAATATGATTTCACAGCTATTGGCAACGGGAAAAACCGTATTGTTTGTATCAGAAAAAACAGCGGCTTTAGAGGTGGTTTATCGCCGTTTGCATCAGGTTGGTTTAGGCAATCATTGCCTTGAATTACATAGCGCAAAGGCCAAAAAATCCGAGGTCATCGCGCAACTAGGAAATGCGTGGAGCTCGGTTAATATTTCCGGAATAAATTGGGAAAAAGAAGCGGCACGATTGGCACTGGTCAGAAGCGATTTGAACAACTATGTTGAGCGGTTGCATTATCGCTACCCTAATGGCCTTACACCCCATCAAGCAATGGGCGTGGTGATTAAATACAGAGATGTACCGGTGGTCAAATTACATTGGCAAAGTCCGGAAGAGCATTCCTTAGAGGCATTTGAAGCGCTGCATGAAATCAGCAACCGTATCGATGCCAACAGTGTTGAGTTAGAGGGTATTGGCCTGGATGTTTTTTCCGCAATTGCCACGGGCGAATGGTCTCCTTCATGGCAAAGTGAGGTTTTAGGCTTAGCCGGTACTCTAGGGCAGCAGGTTAAATCACTGGAACATGCATCAAACGATTATGCGCAGCAACTGAGACTAACTGTAAGCATTCAGAGCTTTTTACAATTGATTGCCTTACAAAAAGTCGCCCAACTTTTACCGGATGCGTTTGCGGAAAATTATGGTTTTGGTTTTTCGTCTCAAGGAGCTATGCAGCGAAAAGAACTGTTGGAATTAATAGCTTTAATTGAACAGTTTCAACAAAAAATGGCGAGCGTAAAAAATCCGGTTAAACGTTCTGTATTGGATTGTGAGTTGGAAGAACTAAAAAATAAATGGCAGGAAGCGGAAGAAAAATGGTTTTTTGCAAAATGGTTAGGAAAGCGTGCTGTCAAAAAATCCTTGGGCAAGAATATAGGTAAAAAAATTCATGCCGAAAGCCTGCTTGATGATTTTAATACGCTCATCGAAGCGAAGCAGTTATATGGAAATATTACGAAATATCAACACTTAAGTTCGGTAATCGGCAAGCATTGGGATGGAGTGGATTCTGATATCGCATGGATTAGATCGGCGTGTTTCTGGTTGGATGGCATGTTAAGGGCGTTAGCAAATTTGAGTGAAGATACAGAGAACGCGATTGCCTATAAACAGCGTATCGGCCAGTTAGTCGTTGAACAAAATGAGTTGCTGGAATGCAACGCGCCTATTGGAGCTAAAGGAACGGCCTATTTAGAGCAATTCAGTCTTTTTCAGCAACTCACCGGACAACTGGCTTCAGTTATTGGTTCACAAGCAACTGATATCGTTAAGCCTGTGGAAAAAATGGATTTCTTCCATGCTGTAATTCAGCAGTGTGATGCTTGGTTAACGCATAAGCATAAACTGCGTTATTGGTGTGCCTGGCGAAATGTGCGGCAAGATGCAATTTCTGCTGGTTTAGGATCTTTAGTTGATGGGATTGAACAGGGTTATACCCAAGGCTTATCCGCCAAAGAATTGTTATTGGTGAATTACTCGCGTTGGTGGGTAAATTCCGTTGTCGATCATGATGATGTATTAAAAAATTTCATCCCTGCGGAGCATCGACAAAAAATCGAAACCTATCATCATTTGGATGCCGATTTTATGCAGCTTACTCAAGACTATGTAAGAGCACTATTAGCCGCTGGCATTCCTAAAGCACAAGATATAGAGAAAGGTTCAGACTGGGGTGTGCTGGCACGAGAAATTCAAAAGAAAACACGCCATATGCCATTGCGGCAGTTAATGAGTCAAATGCCGGATGTCATCACCAAACTGACGCCTTGCGTGATGATGAGTCCGATGAGTATCGCTCAATATCTAACGGCTAACAGCAAAGTGTTTGATGTGGTGATATTTGATGAAGCCAGTCAGATTAATGTCCCTGATGCTATTGGCGCAGTAGCCCGAGCTAAACAGGCGATTGTTGTGGGCGATCCCAAGCAGCTATCTCCCAGCTCGTTCTTTGCCAGAAAATCAGGTGGCGAAGATGAGTATTCAGATGATTTCGAAGAAGACATGGAATCTATTTTAGATGAGTGTTTAGCAGCAAACATTCCGTGTATGAATCTAAATTGGCATTATCGATCACGCTGTGAATCGTTAATTACTTTTTCTAATCATAAATACTATGGAGGAAAGTTAGTCACTTTCCCAAATAATGATACCCGTGGCATGTCAGTGCACTATCACCCAATAGATTCCATCTATAAAGAAGGGCAAAACCGGATTAACCGTGGTGAAGCGGAAGCGATAGTCGAAGATATTGTCGCCAAGCTACGCCAACCTAAGTTTAATAAATCGATTGGCATTGTGACGTTTAATACCGAACAACAAAAATTAATTGCTGACTTATTTGAGGTGGCCCGGAGCCAATATCCAGAAATTGAACCGCATTTTTCGGAAGATAAGTTCGACTCTGTTTTCGTTAAAAACTTGGAAAGTGTGCAGGGTGATGAGCGAGACTTGATTTATTTCTCGATAACATTTGGTAAAGATGCGTCGGGAAAATTAAGCATGAATTTTGGACCTATGAATCAAGCCGGGGGCACACGACGTTTGAATGTCGCGGTAACACGAGCAAAAGAAGAAATGCATCTATTTGCCTGCTTAAAGCCAGAACAAATTGATTTATCTCGAACTGGTGCAGAAGGCATTAGGGATTTAAAACATTTTCTTGAATACGCACAGCGAGGCGTTTCCGCACTGACAGGAGTTGTTGGTAAGCCTGGTGGTTTTTTTGACTCTCCATTTGAGCAAGCGGTGGCTGAAAAACTCCACTCAAAAGGCTGGGTAACGCATTCTCAAGTGGGTGTTTCCGGCTTCAGGATTGATCTGGGTGTTATCAATCCTGATGCGCCTGGCCAATATTTGAGCGCTGTAGAATGCGATGGCGCAAGCTATCATAGTTCCGCTACTGCCAGAGATAGGGACTTTTTAAGAGAACAAGTGTTAAGAGGCTTGGGCTGGGAAGTGCTTCGTATTTGGTCAACCGATTGGTGGATTGATGCTGATTCAGCCTTAAACCGTATTGATGAACAGTTACATAAGTTATTAACAAAATATCGGACTGAGGTTTAACTTCAACTGTCGAGCAATGTATCGCCTTTCATAAAGCGTTCCCAGGCTCACGGGGGGAATTGATACTAACTGCGTTGGGTAAGTTGGGTGACAGGGTGCGCTTCCTTTGAGTCGCTTAGGGTTAGCTATGAAAGTAGTGTGCAGAATTTTGGCAATTCACGGAACAGGTAAAGACATGGAAAGTAACTAAATCGTCTTTTATTCAAGGTTTAAGGTCGCTAAACCGGTTTGATCATCGGGACTGCACAAAGCGGGCAATCAAACTGTCATTCGTTTTCTTGTATTGGCAATATTACCCGCCGTAAAACCATAACACTCAGCGGTTCTGGGTCCGTTAACGGCCTAAAAATCAACGTTGCTATTCATGCGCCAATATGAAATTCTCTTGCTATCCGAATTTTTCTGAGTACCATAACAATCGAGCTTAAGTTGTTATTTTTATTGTTTTATTTTACAAGGAAAGAAATGATTCCGGGTAGGACTAAGCAATAATATTTTTACTGTTAAACCTCTTCGCAATTTTTGATTTAGCGATGTTCAAAATTTATTGAGTCCAGTGCTTCTCGTCTACATGCACTCAGCATCAGGGTTCCTTATTTTACAGACAGGTTTTTTAACAGGGCAATTAAGGCTAGCGTTAGACCGCAGGCATGTGAAGGTTAGGAGAATAATTAATAGAAAAATATCTGCTTCACTTGCTATGTTCGTTTCATAAAAATGAGGAGACCAAGTCATGACAACACCTGTATCAAGATGTCCTTTCGAGCACATTCAAAACCCCGATTTAGAGGCTGAGCAAATTGCTGAAACCGCTGATATCACAGTCAAATTACTGGACAAGCGTTATCCTCCGCCTAAACAAATACTGCGCGGTGTCCATCCAAAATCACACGGTTGTGTCAAAGCCACCTTTACCATCAATTTCGATATTCCCCCCGAACTTCAAGTGGGTCTGTTTGCTGAACCCGGCAAACAATTCGATGCGGTGATTCGTTTTTCCAATGCGTCCGCGCTTGTCGAGCCAGATACGACAGAAACCGAAATTGATCCCAGGACTAATGAAGTGGTAGAAGTAGAAAAGCAGGGTAGCCGAGGTATGGCAATCAAAGTGCTGAATGTGGGCGGCGAAGTGTTAACTGATGATAGCGGCGCGCATAATCAGGACTTTCTGATGATCAACCAGCCGATGTTTGCCTTTGCCAATACCGAAGATTATTTGCGTCTGGATAGGGTGCTTCTTCAGGATAATGATGTAGCCGATAGGTTTTTTCTTCCTCTATTGATTCCGGATTCCACTGTCAGTGATGAGCAAAAACAAAGGATAGCCAAGACCCTTAATATCATCAAAGATGATATCCAAAAAACCGATGTGGGAAATCCTTTGGGTATTCAATATTTTAGCGCGGCGCCTTTTCTGTTTGGCGCGAACAAGGTGATGAAGTTTTCTGCAAAACCTTGTGCTGAGGTCCCTCCTACCCAGTCACCGCCAAGACCACGGCCGGAAAATTATTTACGTGATGCGCTAACGCATACCATGAATGAAAATGAGCCGATTCATTTTGATTTTATGCTGCAGGTACGTAGCGAAAACTGTGATTTTGGGCCGGATAATGAGTATATCGAGAATGCCTCATCGAAGTGGGAAGACGAATTTGTCAGTGTTGCCAAAATTACCATTCCCAGACCGCAACCGGAAGTCGATTCCGAGGAAAATAAAACCCACTGCGAGAAACTCGCATTTACTCCCTGGCATTCACTGGTTGAGCATCAACCTATAGGCAGTATTAATCGTCTGCGTAAGGATGTTTATGAGGCATCGGCAAAACACCGAGAAGCAAGTGTCAGCAAATAAGGGGGGCTAACATGAAAAATTCAGATAAAAATAAAAGCGTATTTATATTTCCTGCAATGGCAATGCTGCTGTTGAATGGCTGCGACACAGGCACAAACACAAGTTCAAGCACAACCGAAAAGCCGGTAATAGCAGAGCCGGTCAAAAGCCAGACTACTGCCGTTGTAACCTTGGAGCAGGGTTGGGACAAAGATGAGACGCTAGACTTTTATAACACCTCCCAAGGCTCGCATTTACTGCCTTATTCCTGGTTTTTAGCGTTGGAACAGGCTGAAAACAGCGATTTATTCCGAGACGATAAAAACATCACATATCTAGGTTACATCCCTCAAGCTTCGATGCCGGGCCGCAATCCTGACGGATTGCCTATCGGCTTTGTTAAAGATGATATTCAGGAGCCTTTTTTGACGTCAGCATTAAGCGCCAAACGGTTGTCATCGGACACGCAAGGCAATCAGATGGGTTACAACGTGTGGCTGGGCCTGAATTGTGCCGCCTGCCATACGTCTGAAATCAATTACGGCGATAAAACCCTGCGCATTAATGGCGGCCCTGCACAGTCTGATTTTCCTGCCTTCATGCATAATATGTATCAGGCATTGGCGGTTACAATCAATGATGATGCCAAACTCACGCGTTTCGCTAAAAAAGTACTGCCTGAGGGGGGGTATAATGACATTGAAAAACAGGCCTTAAAAACACAGTTAGTTGCTTACAACGTCTGGCTCAAAGAATATATCGACATCAATTATGGAGGGTTGACAACGCCGTATGGTTATGGCCGACTGGATGCGTTCGGCGCCATTCTAAATCGTGTCACGTCCAGCCTGTTGGATATACCCGGCAATGGCGCACCGGCCAATGCCCCGGTTAGTTATCCGTTTTTATGGAATGCATCCCAGCTTGATTGGGTGCAGTGGAACGGTTCGGCGGGTAATCATATTGCTCGAAATGTCGGAGAAGTCGCTGGCGTATTCGCTCATACCATACTTAAAACAGATAATGAAGACGAACGATTTTATTCCTCTGCCAAAATCGTCAATCTGGATCATCTCGAACAGTTGATGAGTAAACTGGATTCACCGCGATGGGGCGATCCGCTGCCGGCAATCGATCAAGACAAAGCCGCTAAGGGTAAGTCTTTATTTGCCAAGAACTGTGTCAGTTGTCACGGCATTCGCGATGACAACGGTCAATTCCCGATGACTCAACCGAACAAAGTTGGCAAACAATTCATTCAGACCCACATGACAGGGTTGGCCGAAATTGGAACAGATCCATTGATGGCGATGAATTTTGTTAATCCGGCTCTGAATGTTGATCCTGGGCAAATGCGACCCTTTTTAGATAAGGAAGACTGTCAGGATAAAACAGCCTGCAGTGATCCTAAAGTACCCCGAGGCGCGGTATTGACCGCAGCCGTCAAGAATATCATCGGTAAACAGTTAGCGGCCTTTCAACCGCCATTGGACCAGCAGCAAATCCTGGCATTGTCGGGTTATCATCTTCCTGACGAAACGCCCCCTAATTTAATTGCTTACAAAGCAAGGCCTTTAAACGGGATCTGGGCGACTGCGCCTTACATGCATAATGGTTCAATGGCCAATTTATACCAGACTTTGCTGCCTGAGACTGAGCGTGAAACGTCTTATTATGTTGGCAGTAATAAATTCGACCCCATAAAAGTCGGCTTTGAGTCCAGTCAGGAGGGCAATCATTTCTTATTTAAAACCCTTGATGACAACGGTGCGCCCATCCCCGGTAACAGTAATAAAGGTCACGCGGGTAACAGCTTTACCAAAACCCTTGGCGAAGAGGGTCAATGGCGAGACTTTACTGATGATGAACGCTATCAGCTGATTGAGTACATGAAAACCCTGTAAAAACTGACGGTGCATATTAAAGGGTGGTCCTTGGATCACCCTTTATTTTTAATGCGGATAAGGTTAAATAATCAACAGGAACGACAATGACTAAATTACACGGTGTGGCTTTAATAACGGCAATTTTGCTTAGCGCTTGTGACGACAAGGCACCCAATGATAAACCCAGCGAAGAAGTTGTCAGCGATCCGGTAAAAAAAACCGGTTGGAAAGACATTCAGCAGCAACGTCAGCTGCAGCTAGAGGCGTATTTGAAACGAGAGCAGGCAGCTTATAGCTGGTTCGCGGATTTTCCTATGGGAATTAACGATGGCGTTCCCTTTATCATCCTTAAGCTTTTGCCTAAGCTTGTCCCCGAATTATGGGGTAGCGATGAGAATTTTCTAGATGTAATCGGTTTATTTAAAGATCAACGGGCTCCGGGTTATCCGATTGCCCGGGGGGTTGGCTGGAGCGGGTTGGGTCGAGACGATCCAACTGGCGCGGTTGACTACGCATCATTTACCTGTGGAGCCTGTCATATTGGCCAAGTCAGAACGGATGAGGGGATTCGTTATCTGGATGGCGGCATAAACGCACAGTTTAATTTGCCGCAATATCGGGTCAGAGCGATGAAGACGGTGGAAAAAATTGCCGGCAACGTTGACGGCGAGCAAAACAAAATTGATCGGGCAACCGCGGCGATTATTGCCGCGCTGGATCAGATACACGCCGAGGATAAAAATTATTTTTATCAAAATTACAAACTTGGCAACAAAGTGTTTGATGCCGAATATGAATCAAAGCAAATCGCCTTATTCAAGCAGAACGCACCTGGAATTATCAAGAAATTTATAGTCCGTACCCAACTTGAATATTCGGCGTTTGCTGCATTACTGAACCAGAATTACCGGGGATTTGAATCACAAATGCTGGACGGATTTGGGGGAATGGCCGATGCCACCGGCATCAGTACCTCTTTTAATTATGTGGTCAGACGGGATGTCGACAAGGATCCCACGGTCAATCCTGAAACCGATCTTCCTCCGACGCAGAGCATCACCGATTTTATGCCGGTTTGGGAGCAAGACAAGCGAAAAGTTCATTGGTCTGCTGATCACACCCAGTTGCTTGATGGGGGCGGCCAATGGAATGGCAATATTCCAATCCCCATGTTCAGAGATCTTGCGGCTGAACTGACGATGGGCTTTGGTGCCGAAACTGATCTGCGCGTATCGGCCTTTGCTGAAACACTGCTGGAAAATTTACCGGCCCCGGTTTATCCCTTTAACGTCGATATGGATAAAGCCGATAAAGGCCGCGATTTGTATGAACAAAATTGTGCTGTCTGTCACAAACCCCATAATGGTGAAGTTTATCAGATAGGGACTCATAACGGTCGCGCCCGTGTTGCCACTGAAGCCATTACCGAAGGCGCCAGGGTTGCTTTTACAACCATCTGCTCACCAGAAACAACGATTGAAATGCCGGGCCAAGGCAGTATAAAACCTTGCGCCAAGTTTGAAGGTGTTTCTTTGGTCGGTAAAGCCGAATTTGCCATGATGAGTCCGGCGCAACATGATGGTTATAACGCTTTACCTTTGGGGGGCATATGGGCTCAAGCGCCTTATCTGCATAATGGTTCTGTACCAACCCTCTACCATCTGTTGATTCCCAACGAAAGGCCTGTTCTCTTTATGAAAAGCCGTCTGGATTATGATCAGCAACTTTTGGGGTTTTCCTGGAAGGTCAACACTGACAAGCAAGCTACAAAAGAAGAAGGCTATCAGTATGACACTCAGGCCATCCCCGCATTTTCAAATGCCGGACACGATAAAGACATCACAATTGGACAGCGGCGTTATAAATTGAATTGGAACGACGACAGGGAAGGGGCAATGGCCATTATTGAGTACATGAAAACACTGTGAACTTAACGATAATACCCAGGCATCAAATACCAGCGGGTATATGGGTACTCGGCTTCGTCAGCATGCTGATGGATATTTCCTCGGAAATGATCCATAGCTTGCTGCCGCTGTTTATGGTCACGGCGCTCGGGGCCAGTGCTTTCGATGTTGGCCTGGTGGAGGGACTGGCAGAATCCACGGCGTTGATCGTCAAAATATTTTCGGGTGCTTTCAGCGATTATTTAGGCAAGCGTAAAGGGTTGGCCGTATTCGGCTACGCTATGGGTGCGCTCACCAAGCCACTTTTTGCCGTGGCATCCACGACCGGCATGGTGCTGACCGCACGCCTGCTGGATCGGGTCGGCAAAGGTATACGCGGTGCACCGCGTGACGCATTGGTCGCTGACATTGCGCCATCGAATCTGCGTGGTGCCTCGTTTGGACTGCGTCAGTCCCTCGATACCGTGGGCGCATTTCTGGGTCCCTTATTGGCGGTCGGTTTGATGCTACTTTGGGCCAACGACTTCCGCGCGGTGTTCTGGGTGGCGGTCATTCCTGGCTTGATGGCCGTTGCGCTGTTGTTCTTCGGGGTGCGCGAACCGGAACAACATCAGACGACAAAGCGCACCAATCCGATCCGGCGTGAGAACTTGAAGCGACTGGGCGGTCCGTATTGGTGGGTGGTGAGTATCGGTGCAGTCTTCACGTTGGCACGATTCAGTGAGGCATTCCTGGTTTTGCGAGCGCAGCAGGGCGGCGTCTCGGTTGCTCTGGTGCCGCTGGTGATGGTGGCGATGAACGTAGTCTATGCGCTGTCGGCGTATCCATTCGGTAAGCTCTCCGACCGTATGAATCACAGAACACTCCTGGCTCTCGGTTTGATCGTCCTGATCTCGGCTGACCTGGTATTGGCCATCAACGATCACTGGATCGTCGTGCTGGCAGGTGTCGCTCTCTGGGGCATTCACATGGGCATCACTCAGGGCTTGCTGGCGACGATGGTTGCCGATACCGCTCCCGCCGATTTGCGCGGCACTGCGTATGGATTTTTCAACCTGGTCAGCGGGTTGGCGATGCTGCTTGCAAGCGTCCTGGCGGGGCTGTTGTGGGACCGACTCGGGGCATCGTTCACATTTTATGCAGGCGCCGCCTTTTGCATGATTGCCCTCATGGGTTTAGTTTGGCTGCCAGTTATGCGGTTTTGTCAAACGGTGTTGAAAAATTTTCAGTAAAGAGTATCGAAAAATTTAGAGTTATAATAAAGAGCTATCACCAAAGGCTCGCATTTGGTATTCAAGGCCTCGGACTGCCTCGCTTTAGTCGGTGGTTGTTTAGTTTTTGACTTACGCTGAAACCATACTATTTTTTAGTTTTATGAATGTAAAACAACACATTAAATCACCTGCAACGGCAGCTAACGACAGCATTGCTTTTATAGAAAAGATTCGGCCGGATGGCGGTGTTTCAGAACCTGTCTATAAACAATTACTCCGCCGGATTGTGCAATTGATCGAGTCAGGAGAAATTGCCGATGGCTACAGTCTTCCCTCCGAGCGTGCCCTTGCAGAAGCCCTTGATTTGAGTCGAACGACTGTTCGTCGCTGTTACGAGGAGTTAAAAGCTAGAGACCATATTGATACCAATGGTCGATCCGGCACAACTGTAAAAGCGCCGCTAACCCGAATTGCCCCCGAAATGGGGCGTTTAAAAGGTTTCACCGATGAAATGCACGAGTTGGGGATTGTGCCTTCAACCCTGATTCTCGATAAAGGCATTGTCGAAGATCGCACTATCTCCTCCATCTTTAATCGGCCAGCCTCCAATCGTTTCTTGCGAATTGTCCGTTTACGCCTGGGTGATGGCAATCCTATGTCCAGAGAGGTGGCTTGGTATGACTTGACACCGGCACCTGCTTTTGCCGTTTGGGAGGGAAATGGCTCGGCATATCAATTTTTAGAGCAAGAATGCTCGCTGAATTTAGTCAGAGCCGAACAAACCATTGAGGCGGTCATCAGTAACGATGAGGAAACACATGTGTTTAGTTTCGAGCATCCCGGCCCTTGCTTATTGCTCAAGCGCAAGACTTACACCGATAACGGTCTAATGATCGAGTATGTGGAGGGTACCTTTCGGGGCGATGCTTATACTTATCGCATCCAGCTCAAGATGCGGCCAAATCAATAGTGGTTATGACGGGTCTGTCTCGCGTCAACATGAAAGACTCAACGGTTGCCAGGTCGGGTAAATTCAGTAAAACTCCGGATTCCGACGCAACCAAAGACCCGCATGCACAGGCAAAGCTCAGTAAATCAGCTATGGGTAACTTATGATTCAAGCCATACAGTACACCTGCGTTGAAGGCATCGCCTGCACCGGTAGCATCTTGTTCGATAATCGGCCAGGCACTTTGGTGATGTATCGAACTCTGCTTCAAGGCGACACAACCGCGTTCGGCCAAGGTCACAATCAATAAGCTGTTTTGCCATTGCAGAGTGTTTGCCCATTTTGGCAGATTCCTAAGCCAGTCACTTAAATTCAAGCGGGATTCTGTATGGGTACACCCGAACAGATGCATAGCTTCGTTTTCATTGATAATCAAAATATCACTCAGGTTAATCAAATCGGGGTGTAAATTCTGTATTGGCGAAGGGTTTAAAACTGTAGTGATCTTTCTGGTACGCGCCTTTTTAAATGCGGCCACTACTGTGATTTGGGGGATTTCCAGTTGGGCATAAAGTATGCTCAGTTCATCGATTAATTCCAGTGCTTTATTGACGTGTGCTTCGTCCAAATGTGCGTTGGCGCCCGGATAAACAGCCAGAAAGTTATCTCCATTATTTGCTACGAAGCCTACGCCAAACCCCGATTGCTCGGAGGTTCTAACTACATGACGCGTGTTTAGAGTCTCTTTTTCCAGTAGCGATATCACCGCATCGCCGCTCTGGTCCTGACCGATGGGCAGCAGCAGTTCGACCTTTCCCATCAACCGATGCAAAGCCACGCCTACGTTAAGCCCTTTGCCACCATGTTCTGACCAAAAATCATTGGCGAGTAGCGATTCACCTGTTTGGGGAAGTTGTGAGACTTTCAAACAGTTAGCGTTGACGTAGCTGCCTAAAATAAGTGTTTTCATATCATGTTCACTGGGTTGTTAGTTAATACACTGCGACCGCTCAGTATCAAATTGCTCATAATGGTATTGAATTGGTTTTTTTAAGGTTTTATACTGGCATTGATGCGGATGCCGGTAAAGACTCATCTGAATGGATTCATCGAATCGGCCTGCCGAAGCGAATTTGATCCAGTCGTCGCGGTAGAGATTAAAAACCATTTTAGGAGGCACTCGAAATGAAGCTATTTACCCCTGTTTTTAACGCTTATGGATGCAATGTTGGGAATCCCGGCTCATGCCTCAATTTTATACGCATTTTTAGGAGGAAATTATGAAACATTTTTTGATATTCTGCGGTTGCCTTGTGCTGGGATATTCTTCGATGGCTAATGCATATTACACGACTTATGCCGAGGCGCAGGCCACTATTGGCAATAGCAATTCATTCCTATCAAACCCTTTGAGTCCGTGGTTTGACCGCCACAAAGATGCCAATACAGATAAGGATTCGGCCGCCTCGGCCTCGATTATCTATCAACAGATCAATCCTTTTGGTGGATATAACTACCGAGTCCAGGCGCTTGGCACTGCCAGTGCGGGCGCAGGCGTGGTGAAAACCTATGCAGGGGCTGGTTGGACGACCGGTAACTTTGGGGTTTCAGCAATGGCTGACGCTGGATTTACCGATCCATTCCGGATAGAAGGGCCTGCTGCCAGCAATAAGCTTGTCGATGTGCTGCTGACGTTGAACATAGGGGGCGGAACAATCGGTAATACCCAGGTCAGTAGCGGATTGTGGATCAATAATAACAAATATATTGAATTCAATCAGACCACCCTATCACCTGCCAGTTTTTACTGCGCATGGCCCGTAAGTGGTTCATGTGACGGCAGTATGACCGTCAAGTTACCCGTCAACACCCAAATGACCTTGTCCGCCGGAATTCTTGTTCAAGCAGCAGCTGACTTCGTTCATCCCAGCAGCATGGCGGATTACAGCCATACCGCCAATATCTGGTTGAAAGTATTGGACACTGATTATCAATTGAATACCGACAGCGGTTATAGTTATGCAGCGCCTGTTCCTTTGCCTGCAGTTGGTTGGTTATTTGGAAGCTGCGTACTGGCCCTTATAGGGTGTTGTCGCCGCAAAGCCATCGGTATGGAAATATCGGAAGTTATTTGAAATGGTGGTTAAAAACTTGGTTGGTTTGAGCCGGTCTGAAATTGGGCGGCCTCTGCACCCTTATCAATCAGTGACTCAGAAACTTCTCATTAACCGAGAGATCATTTTCGCCCCCAAAGCACTATTTCCGCTTTGTTTGAGTCTTTCACTTTTTGATGAATGAAAACCACCTTTTTGATGATTCTAGCCTTGCCGGGTAGATCAAAAACGCGTGAACGTTCACCGGCCTTGACGATGCTGCGAATAGGGAAGTCCATCACTTCTCCATTGCCCAGATGAACATTGACCGACTCAAAAAAGACGGCAGCTCCACGTACTTCGACGACTATCTGCTTGATGAACCCTTTACTGGCTATGCGAATTTCATCCCTCTCCAGTCGCGAATTCACTTTTTCTTTGCCCAAACGCTCCCAGCCATCGGTGATATCCGCAAATACAGGAGTGGCAAGTATCGTTGTCAGTATTATCAGGAGTTTAAATGCGTATTTCATCAGTGGCCTTCTTTGGATTCGAAAAAATGCATGGATTAAAAGCAGGGTAACTGCTTAAGTTGGCGAGTGACCTCTAAAATTATTCTGACATATAAAACAGTAGCAGGATAAATGTCAGTTACCCAAAATGGGCTTTTGACTGGTTTTATAACTTTCGCACTTCAAATTTCGGCAGTGGCTAAGGAGGCAGCGGGTTGTTCGGCATAAGAGCCTATCTGGATGGTTTTACGGCGTCCTTTGACGGGCATCCCGGTGCCGAATTTCGATCTACGATGGATATACTTTAATCTATGGATTTACCAAGGCCCTATGACACTGTTAAGGAGAGATACTTTGCAACGAAACTTAGAAGATGATTCACTTTATTCATCCTTACCCGTTTTTTTCATCAATGAATTTATCCTGTGGCACTTGAGAAACATCAGAGTACATTTCGATGGTGATTTAGAATGTGCGCTGATACTGGGAGAAATCGCTCATTTCAATCTCAAGAAAATTATTTCTCAGAAACAGTGGTCAACGGACGAACTCGAACAACTTGTCGCTTCGGCAAAAAAATTAAGCCGTTATTCTGACGTGCCTGAATTAGGAAATTTGATCAGACCTACTAATGCGCTGTCCATCAGCGCATCTACCGGTATACCCCGGGAAACGGTTCGCCGGAAAATTAAAGGGTTGATACGACGGGGCTGGATTGAAAAAGATAGCAAAGGGAATTTATCAGTTACTACCTTGCCTGCTAAAGAATTCAGGCAATACAATACGGAAATGTTGGATGAATTTATAAATACTGCAGAAAGGTTGAAGGTATTTTTACAAAAAATGCCCGGCTGATGGCGGCAAGATAATGATCGTTGGCTGGTTTTGATGACGGGACGTTATAATTTCTGCAGAGCCAAGATCAATCCCAAAAGCTGCGATTCGTTCCGCTTATACCAGCTGCCCGTTTCTATAATCGGTCATTGCCTGCTCGATCTCTTCGCGCGTGTTCATCACAAATGGCCCGTACTGAACGATAGGCTCACCTAACGGACGGCCAGCCAGCAGCAAAAATGCAGCGGCTTGGTCTACTGCCTGGATTTCGATGCGATCGCCGGGAGAGAGTACGCCGGCAGTTTGAGATGCCAGACTACGCCTGTTTCCGATTGGTCCCATCTCTACTTGTCCCTCATAAGGATAAACAAAGGCGTTATGCATTGCGTCAACCGTATGATCAAAGCGCCCGCCTACAGGAAGGTGAACATCCAGAAACAAGACCCCGGTACTTATCCCTTGAATCGGTCCGGCAATGGTTTGCCCATCAATTTCTGCAATGCCTGCAATAATTTTAACTTGACCACCGTCCGGTAAATTTACTATTGGAATTTCCTCTGGCTGGACATCCTGATAACTGGCGGGTTTCATTTTCTCTTTTGCAGGCAGGTTGATCCAAAGCTGAAAGCCGCGCATACGGCCACTTTCCTGCTGTGGCATTTCAGAATGAATAATACCGCGTCCTGCTGTCATCCATTGTGCGCCGCCGCTTTTCAAGTCGCCCTGATTGCCGAGATGATCCTGATGCAGCATATGTCCGTCCAGCATATAGGTGACCGTCTCGAAGCCACGATGCGGATGGTCCGGAAAACCGGCGATATAATCATCGGCATCCGTTGAAGAAAACTCATCTAACATCAAAAAAGGGTCTACCCGCAGTGTCTGATTTTGTCCGAGGCTGCGACGCAGCTTGACGCCGCCGCCATCGGAAGTGGTGATGGATGGAATGATTTGTTGAAGTGTGCGCGTGCTCATGTCTTATTCCTCTTGAAGCTCCAAGTTTGGGGGGTCTGAATAAAAAAAATAGTCATTGATCAGCAACTTAGGCGACCAGTTCTGCCAGCCGTTGATGGGCCGTGGCAAGTGCCTTATCCTTCATTTCTTCACCCATGTTAAGCCCTTCCGCATAGATAAATTCAATCTCGGAAATTCCCAGGAAATTGAGAAAATCACGGACATACGTGGTTTGGCTGTCCAAAGGCGTACCTGCATACTTTCCTCCCCTGGTCGCAAAAACGAAGACTTTTTTATCTGTAAGCAAGCCTTCAGGACCGTTTTCGGTATAACGAAAAGTCAACCCTGCGCGGGCGATCTGGTCAAAGTAGGCTTTCAGCGTCGAGGGAATACCAAAGTTATACATGGGTAAACCGATGACAATGACATTCGATTGCTTAATTTCGTTGATCAGTGTGTCTGACTCGATAACAAAGCGCTTTTGTTCAGGTGTTCTGTCTCCGGGCGATGCGAAAAAGGCAGAAACCCGTTGGGCATCCAAATGCGGTAACGGTTCCGTGGCTAGATCACGAACCTTGACTTGCGTATCGGGATTGAGTGTAAGCCAGGTGGAAACAAAGTCATTGGCCAGTTGGCTGGAGTGGCCACCCGATGAGAATATACTTGAATTGATTTGTAAGAGAGTTGCCATGCTTATTTTCTCTGTCAGTGAACGTTGGTACTATTTAACGCTTTATGAAAACGATAAAAAAGCATAATAATTAGGCCATATTCATCAATTCATTAGATAGATCGAAATGAGCCCTCATATTAGCCTGGAACAATGGCGAGCGTTGATTGAAGTTGTGGACGCGGGTGGTTACGCTCAGGCTGCTGAAAAACTGTGTAAAAGCCAATCGGCCGTCAGCTATGCCGTACAAAAAATAGAATCCTTACTGAACATTAAAGCCTTCGAGGTTCAGGGACGTAAGGCCATCCTTACCCCAACGGGGCAAATGCTCTACCGGCGCGCTCAGGCGCTGGTCAATGAAGCCGGTGATCTGGAGCGAGCTGCGCATAGGCTTTCGGCAGGATGGGAAGCGGTTATCACTATTGCCGCTGAAATATTGTTTCCTTCTGACCGGCTATTGGCCTGTCTTCATCGCTTTGGCCTTGAAAGTCCGGGTACGCGCGTTGAATTGATTGAGTCGGTATTAGGCGGAACCTCGGATGCGCTGCTCAGCGGCAATGTGGATTTGGCAATTTCGCCCCAACTTCCCCCCGGTTTTTTGGGAAATGTGTTGATGCGAATTCGCTTGCTGGCTGTGGCCCATAACGATCACCCGCTTCATCATTACGGTCGAGAGTTGAGTTACCGTGATTTGCGGGCACATCGGCATGTGGTGATCCGTGATTCAGGTGCCAAGCGGGATCAGCGCGCTGTATCGGTCGAGGTTGATCAGCGCTGGATAGTGAGCCAGGTGGCTACATCGATTCAGGCGGTCTGTTCAGGCTTTGGCTTTGCCTGGCTACCTGAAGAGCATATTCGCGAGGAGCTGCGAACCGGAATTCTAAAGCCGTTACCCTTGAAAGAAGGCCCTACGCACGAGGTGCCGCTCTATCTGATTTTGGCAAATCCCGATTTTGCCGGTCCCGGAGTCAGACGGTTGTCTACTATTTTAATGGAGCCTGTGATTGCAAATAGCCAAGGCTAGGCGATATCAATGACTCCATTGATATCGCCTATTGCTGTTCGTATAGCATGGGTTGGAAATGCCAATTTCAATGGGGCGAGTAGTTGCCCGTTAAAAACTCAATTTAGCGCCTGTGTAAACAAAACGTCCTGCCTGAGGCAAAGCTACCGACTCTTGATAATTCGCATCCAGAATATTATCTGCGCCTACATAGATGATGGCTTTATTGTTAAACAGACTGTAATTCAGCTTCATGTTCAGCAAGGTATATTCCTCCAGTCTAGCTTTTTGCAGGGGCTGGTTGCGGGAATAGTAATATTCATCCGCCACATGCATGACATTCAAATAGCCTGACAACCCGTAACCGAACTGATAATCCGCTTCAAATGCCAGTTTATGTTTGGGCCGATACTGCAATTCATCGCGGCCTTCGCTATCGGAACGATCGCGGCTATGTAAAAAAGTATAACTGGTGCGTAGCATCAGGTCAGATACGGCATAAGTCTGACCCATGATTTCAACGCCTTGAAATTCGTATTTGGCAAAATTACGAAAACGGTTATTGTTGTCTTGCTCGATATAGTTGGATACATCATTCAGAAATCCGGTTACACCGATCTCACTGTTACCGGGTAGTTGCTGAGTCATACCCGCTTCATAATTGTAGGATTGCTCAAACTTTAAATTCGGATCGCCGGAGCTGGTTTCGTACAATTGCCGAATTGAAGGTATCCTTATTTTTCGAGACGCAGACGCACGCAAACGCGTATCAGTCGGTAAGTCATAATGCGCGCCCGCAATAAACGAACTGTCATCGGCGCCGCTGTCGTCGTCGCGAATCAGCCAGTGATGACCATAACCCAAAGCGATGCCAAGATTTTTTAGGGGTGACAAAGTCAATTCTGCGGCAGTTGAGACCACGCCTAAATTACGGCTTTCATCGACGTTACGTAAATTATAGGTGGTGGTTGTGGAGCCACCACCACCGCCGCCACCGCCGCCGCCACCACCACCGCCACCGCCACCACCGCCAACAACAGTGGTGTGGGGGATGTTGCGAATCAAACCGTCTTGGCTCCAGCGTTCTTCCCGAGCATCGCCCATCAGCGTCAATTGACCGCCCCAGGCATGATCATAGCTGGTTTGAGTATGCCCTCCGGCAATTTGCGTGGAACTGCTTAAGTCAAAAGTGCCATTAACACGATTGCTATTCATTGATGAAAGTGATGCATCGTCATAACGATTGGCTTCTTCGTCAGTCACATTAAGATAGGCCCAGTTTTTAGAAGACCAGGGACCTTCGGGATCGTAGGCGACGGTAAATTGAGACGCATAGATGGCTTCATCGTTGATACGTTCATATCGGGGACGGCTTGCAAAACTATCCGTCGAGTCATTGATTACACTGGACGGTACGCCATGTGTGCCTTGTGAGTGATTAAACGTCAGGCCCAGGCTCCAGTCATCATTCGGTCGAAATCCGGCATTGGCATAAACATTGGTGCGGCGCCGGTCACTGTTGTTACGGACGCCGCCATTTTCCTCTGAAGTCGGGTTAAAGTCATCGGAAAGTGGAAAGCCCTCCCTGTCTTGATGACTTAGACTCACCATAAAGTCGGCGCTATCAAATCCTGCAGAAGCACTACCCCAGGTACGTTGATGTCCTCTGTCGCCGACTTCGCCTGCCGCATTGGCATGGTAGCCGGATGCGCCTTTTTTGGTGATGATATTAATTACAGCGGCGGCGGCACCTTCGCCATACAGTTCCGAACTGGCACCGGATGTCATTTTGATTTTAGCAATGGATTCGGTTGGGATCATCGTTGGATCGAATTGCCCGTCAAAAGTTGAATTAAAAGGGACACCATTCAACAGTAATTTGACATGACGTGTTCTAAACCCCCGGACATCGATACGCGGCGTCCCATCTGCGCCAGTGCGGACATTGACGCCGGGTAACAATTCTATGGCTTCATCAAAGGTTCTGGCGGCTTTTCGCTCAATATCCTTGGCGTCAAGCTCATAAGTGGTGGCTATCGCCTCCACTCCCGGTTGCTCTCCTTTTACTACGATTTCGCCGAGTTGATAGATTTCGTCAGTGGCTTGCTTATCGGCCCATGCCGACTGGCATAAAAGCAGGAAAGTGAAGCCGGCCTTCAGCGTTTGGGGTATCGAATAAGCAGGCGGTTGAGGCTTTAATCTCAATCTCTTAAGGTTCATGATAATCGTAAAAAGGTCAAAAAGGAGGAGGCGATGCTTGCATCGCCATTGGAATTGAGCAGAAAATTCAGGCCGCGTTTATGTTGTGAAACGCAAACTCACCGGCGTTTATTCAAAAGAGCCAACATTGCACCCGTCAATCCGCCGATAAAGCCAAAGAGTAAATGCGTGAGCATGGGGTAGGCCAGTCCCGTATTCAATGAATGGTGAGCTAATCCAAAAACATTTGCTTCGACTAAATTAAACAAAGGCCTCAGCGAATGAGCAAGTCCGGCAGCGATGGCCAGATAAAAAACTGATTGGCGCCACTGTTTTCCTGCAATAAACAAGGCATCAACGATCATGCCCGCAAGCAAATAAGACCAGGCTGCCGAAGGTTCACTGACACTGGCTATCGATACAAGAGAAGTGCTTGCTGCTCCCAAGGCAACAACACTTGCCGCCCAAACATAAGTTGAACCGGCACGAAAAAATATCAAGATGGCCATCCATTCAAGACCATGGCGTCCGGGCATTTTGATAGGCCAGCGAAACATCTCATGCAATACCGTGACGATGACGCCTGCCAATAATAACCAGAAGATTTCCCTGGCACGAAGTCCAGAGCTAAGTTCAATAGGTTTTAATGACAGTTTTTGGGACAACCCGCCACTGATCGTTTGTATCGTCATTTGCTTTCTCCACTAATAATACTGCGTTACCGTTTAACAGGACCGGACGCGCCCATTCGGTAATCGACACGGTATGATCCAGTCCGGTCACTTCAAAACCATCAGTTGTTTTTATCTGATCAATATCGGTCATCGCTTTTAGCTGACCCACGGTGTAGTCTTTAACTTCCAGTTCCCGAACGCCGCGAAGGCCAATATAACGGCCGTCGTTACCTTCCGCGCGCAAGCCTACTGCTGCCAGAGCGCCTATCACGCCGCCTTCATCACCGGTCAAGCCTTCTAAATAAAACCCTTTCCGGCGGGCCAACTCCCGGCTGTCCTTTTGGGTAAAGACTTCCGATTTTGCGCGGCGACCGAATTGTTGAACATCACTATCCACCTGTTCGGCTGAAGCAATGCATAAACCGGCATCAGAGCCATCTGCTGATTCCTGTCGAAGATAATCACTGCAAAATTGTGTCAATTTTTCCAGTTCCGAGGGATCAATTGCGACGGCCATACAGGCTGAGCTGTTATGCGAGGTGTAAGGAATCAAAGGGCTGACGAATAATTGATGACGCGTTATTCCAAACACTTGGGCAATGCTGTTTTCAGCCAGCAGTTTACCTAATTGCCGGACCCGAAAACCGGTGCCTCGGCTTTCCAGATTATCGGTATCGTCAATGCCGATCAGAAAATTCCTTATGTGCATAAGTGCTTTTTATACGTTAATTGGACTGATTATGTAAATATCAGTAAAAAATACATAATAACACATGAAATTGAGCAAAAATATCTTAAAAATCTTGTGGATTAGAGGCTCAAGGAGGCATCAAAAGTGGGAGTTTGGTTTTTGAAATATAGCTTGGTAGTCAGTCCATTCAGTACTAACAGGTAGTTGCAACAAAACGTTCGTTGAGAGTTTTTTGGCTGCGTTGGGGGAAAAGCTTGTCGAACCAGGTAGAGTTGTTTTTAGACTATTAAACAACCGGATGTTTTAATTGGAGGGGATTTTGTTGATTAGGGCTCGTTTTATTGAAGGCGATGACATCAACGATCATTGGAAATGAAAAAATGAAACAGTCAATCAAGGGCGATTAAGCGATGAGCGAAACCTTTACCTTTACTGACTGTGCCACGAAATGAAGCTTGTTATTTGTTTGTGCTCTTTAAAACCAACAGTAGTGGTTTCATGGGTGCGAAGTTTACATTGGTATATCAACGAGCACCGGATGCTTCATCCGGCGTGTCCATAATACGGTTTAGCAGGTTTGTCTGTTGCGATACTCTATCGGCTTGAGTTAAGTCGATCATCGTTTTAAGTTCTGCAAAACGTTTTTCGGCTTCTTTCAGGTTTTCTGTTGCTTTAGCCAAATCACCGCCTTTTACAGCGCCTCGGGCTTGTTTCAAATAGCCATTAGCGCGGTTACGATTGCGGTCAAGTTTATCATTAGCATTGATTTCCTTACTCAACTTTAAGGCATCTTTGATGTTCACTATAATGGGATCCTCGCCAGCTTTACCACTGTCTGTTGCACCGCTGCTTTTTCTTAGCTCAACAGCTTTCAATGCTTCAGCAATTTGACCCAAAGTTGCGTCAATGCCTTCAATCGGAGTCATTCTGTTATACATACACGCCATGCCCAAACAGACTTCAGCTGTAGCTGAAAACGATCCAAATGAAAGTGCCAATGCAGTAGTTACGACAGCGCTTTTTAATAATTTCATCTAAAGTCAACCTCATTGTATTTATTATTATTAGGTCTGCAACTGCCTAAATTTTAAATATATTTAATCAGTTGCATGACGGCATGAACTTTATCATAACTTTTGTGAATATCACAGGAGTCCATTTTCGTAATAACGAAGTGGGCGTAGCGCTTTTTGCTGGTATCGATCAGTACCTTATGAAGGTGCTAAAGCTTCTGCAGCGCCAATGACTCAGGAAACGCACAGGCGGGCTCCTTCAAATAAAGCGCTTTTTGCCGCATGCGTTCCCTCGCCAAGGTGGATTGCTATTTTCGGGTATAGCGGTGTTTTACGCCGGCTGGAAAATACTCAGCGTCAGCAAAAGCATGCAGCGTAACCTGAGGCATCTGGCGTTCAACAGGAAGGTAATGAGCAAATTCGCTATTCAGACGTAACAGCTCCTTGCGAATGGACTCGGCTATTATCGGTACCATGGTTTCGTTTGTTGCTATACCGGGTAACAGTTCCACGGCAATATGCAGGGTCTTATCGCCATCGCCGGTTTCCCGTATTTCCAAAACGAATTTACCGGTGACCCAGCACATAATGTCAGGTTGCTCCAGGCCAACGCTTACGTTTTCAGGATAAATATTGGCGCCGTAGTAAGACACGGTGAAGTCAGCTCGGCCGAAGACATAGACAAAAGGCAATTCTCGCGGCTGAAAATCGTTGGGCAGATCTAATTGGCTCAATGCCTCTAAACCTTGTGATTCAAGAAATGCCCGCATCTCGTCGAAACGGATTAAGCCGCCTTTGTCAGCAATGTGATAACGCATCAACGGTACGCTGTTTTCGCCGGACACGACCAAAGTGCCTTCTTGTGTTTCGAAAAATCGGCTGACCGGATCATACTGTACCAACGTCGGCAAACGCGATTCACCGAAAAGTTGTCGTGCGGCATCCGGATGCCTTGCTAACCAGCGGCGAATGGAGATACTCAGCGGCGTTTCGTTGCCGAGCACGCCGCCATCGGCAGTGCCATACAGCGAAGCTGAATCAAAACACGGTGCTGTCGAACCGGTGCGCTGGCCGATCAACTCTCGCCATTCTTCACTGAACACTTCGCCGGCAAAGACCAGTTTGACGTGGAAATTGTGCCAGTCAATGTTCTCTGCGATACCCGCGTCGATCACGTCTTTGACAAATGGCGGATAACCCAACAGCACGGTCTGATCAAAATGCGGCGCCAATTCGCGGACCACCCGAAAAATCTCGGACTTATTATTGCCTGGTGTCGCCACCATCAGCGGATAACCCTTCTGCGCCAAATGCCAGCAGCAGGATGTCGTAAACAAGCCTCCGACCCAGTTGCCCAACGCAAAACAAACGATCGCCAAAGTGCTGCGTTCGTGAGCGCGAAAACTGTCGTGAAATACCTGCTCGAACCGCAGCGCCACATCCAGTTCATAGGTTGCAGAGCGAGGCCAAAACGTCGGACTGCCGGTAGAGCCGGAAGAAACGGCCACCCGATCAGCACCCATTAGACTGCCCCCGAAGCAGCGATCCGGTAATGGGTAGGTCTGCATGTAATTGCTTTTACTCATAAGCGGCAGGTCGAGGAATTTCAGATAGGTCGTTATGTCTGCCGGATTGATTTGCCGCGAGGCAAGAAATTGGCGATACGCCGGTACCTCGACCGCGCAACGTTGAAACAAACCTAATATAAGGTCTTCCGCATTGACAGCACGGTGTTCCGCCAACAGTTCATCCAGGGATGTGTTGATAAAGCGGTTGAAAATTGTGTTGGGAGGGGGTTTAAGCGGGTTGGTCATAAGTAAGCTCTCCGACCGTTGGGCCTTAACATCTCTTTGTATTCTGAATCGCACAATGTACTAAAAATAAAATCCGACACAGCACTTTTGGGAGCATTATTATCGTCATACGCATGACCTGGCAATCCTAAATTTGCTATGCTGGGCCTGATTGAACAGTCACAACGGCAAGCTGCTATTGATAGGGTCGCTTTACAAGGCACTGTTTAAGTTAAAAGTGGGCGTCGCCCCGGCACGGATTGACGGCGTTGATGTCCATTAAATTTCTAACGCGAACAGTGGCTTTTGGCTCTATGTGATTCGTAGTGCGTAATGGCATCAATCTGCCCATAGCGCGACAATCTTATTCCAATCACTTAAAACAGGATTTTTTAACGATGAAACCCGCACTCCATATTGGTTTGCCATGCCTGTTTCTTTTGCTGAGTTTTGGTGTTCTGGCTCATGGCGTTGACGTCAATACAGAGCGCTTTTTATTGGCTAATCAAGGAACAGCGATAGGACCTTTTCTTTATATCGGCGCCAAGCATATGGTAACCGGTTACGATCACCTCCTTTTTCTGGTTGGCGTGATTTTCTTTTTGTTTCGCACCCGAGATGTATTGATTTATGTCAGTTTGTTTACCTTGGGGCATAGCGTGACGCTACTATGGGGTGTGTTAAACCATATCGAGGTTAATCCATTTATAATCGATGCCATCATAGGACTTTCGGTTGTCTACAAAGGTTTTGATAATCTGGGTGGCTTTCGGTGTTTGTTCGGTAGACAACCGAACACCAAAATTGCGGTGCTGATTTTTGGCTTATTTCATGGTTTTGGTTTAGCGACTAAATTACAGGACTTTGACTTGCCGCAACTGGATTTATGGACAAACTTATTAGCTTTCAACGTCGGAGTGGAGTTAGGCCAGTTTATCGCTCTACTTTTTATTTTGATTGCACTCAATTTTTGGCGCAGACATGAAAGTTTTTATTCGTTTTCGACTGCAACCAATACCTTATTAATGACAGGCGGACTTGTTTTGTTCGGTTACCAAATGACAGGGTTTCTAACCAATGGCTAAATTTATGAAGGAGACTTATCCTCCGACTCAATCAGTGAAGTCGCTTGTTTTAGCCAGCACGCTTGCGATGCTGTTGGCATTCATTGTTTTAATAACCGCAGTCTTGCCGGCAGAATATGGCATTGATCCAACCGGATTCGGGAAAATGATGGGCTTAAGCGCATTGTCCGGCTCTTCCAAGGGCCGTCCTGTGGTGGCTTCCTGCAAAGACCAGTTGGCCGAATGGTCCGATTCGGTCACACTGGTGGTTCCCGGTCACAGTGGCTTGGAATATAAGTTTCATCTGCTGAAAGGCGCTAAATTGGATTATGCCTGGAAAACAGAGGGCGCTCATGTCTATTTCGATCTTCATGGCGAACCAAAAGGGGATAAATCCGGTTACTTCAAAAGCTTTAAGATCAGTACTGAAAATCAATCTGCCGGAACATTAACAGCTGAATTTGAAGGACCACATGGCTGGTATTGGGAGAATAAATCGCAATCGCCCATTACGATCATATTGAACACCCAAGGGGATTATCGGATTTTGGGCTTGATGTAACTTGATTATAAAGATGCTTCAGCAACAATGTCTTTCCGGCAGAGCCTGCCCCGGTCAGGGAATGCCGGGGGATTGCCGGAATCCAGGCCACAAGGATGTGTTCGGCGCTCGCCATCCATGGCTCTGGATCTCGGCAATCCCTGCCGAGATGACGATTTTGACTAAGCTGATTGATCTTTATAATCAGGTGATGTAATGACGCGAAATCGCTGTTTTATTGGCGAAAGCCGTTTTTACCGTTGACGGACCTAAAATATATCCCCCGATCGCCAAAGCAAAATCAGGGTCTTCCTTGAGTTAAGAAATAATCCCGAATTACCATTAAAATAGTTAATCGACTTTTAAAACCAGCTTAATAATTGCCCAGTGATCTGTTGGGAATGAAAAGCTGATGCACCGAGTAGGTTGCGGTTGGCGATAGCCAACCCAACATTCAAGCCCATGGCGTCAATTGGTGAGAATGTCGGCGGCGTAGAAGCAGTCGTCAAGCCTTGCGCGGACGGCTTCTTTGACAGGCATGGCTTGCACCTTTAACCAATTCGACCGATTTTTCAGTAGGAGTAAAAGCGTTAGATTACTATTTAAATAATAATAAGGTAGACATAATACTATTTTAATAGTAAAAACAACCGGAAGTGTCATTCAGTTTAAAATTTCCAGTAAGCGAATGCTTTATGGGACATATTGACAGCCTAACTGCTAACGTTCTGAGGGGAATCGATGAGTAATCCGGTAGTGCAAGCGTCCACTTCGACAAGCGGCCTAGTTATGTTGAACGATCAGCAGTTAGGTCCATTCTGGAAAACAGATGCTATTTCGTTGTCGTTCAGCGCAAGCAGTGTGCTTGATGTTGATTTTCGCAAATCGCCGCAGAGCCCAAAACCATGATGACCATGATACTTGCCTATAACGCCGTATTACTCAGTTTTGCTTCCGGCTTGTTAGCGCTGATGTCCAATCAGTGTGCGATGCTACTGACCTTGAGTCAGCGTTTTTTAACTGTGGACGCCCATTTTCCACGCTGCCGAAAATTGCTAGATCGAATCCTTGAGGAAAGTCGTTACGCCTCTTTGCACAGGCAAGCGGTGTTTGTGCTGCTTGGCTTGTCCGGCGTTTTTGCCGTGCTTGCCGGCCTCTCCGTCATGATGGGTCAAGACAATTTAACGGATCAAATCGGTCTGGGCCTGCCGTGGTTGCCGTGGCATGTTCGCTTTGACGGTTTGTCGGGTTTTTTCTTTTTGATCATCGGCATCGGGGTCATTGCCGTCAGTTTATATGGTCCGGCCTATGTTGCCTTCTACCAGGAAAGCCAACATCCTTTTGCGGTGCTTGGCTTGTTTACCGGATTGTTCGTGGGTGGAATGTATCTGGTACTGCTGGCGGACGATGCCTTCTTTTTTATGATCGCCTGGGAATTAATGTCGGTTGCCAGTTATTTTCTGGTCGCATTTCAGCATGAACATTCGGCAAATCGCCGAGCTGCATTCATCTATTTAGTCATGGCACAAGTCGGTGCCTTAGCCATCATCCTGAGTTTTGGCGTTTTGGCCAGTTTCAGTGATGGGTTAACTTTTGACGCATTACGCCAGACCACTGTATCGACAACCTGGGCCAGTATCGCTTTTGTGTTGGCTTTATTCGGGTTTGGTATGAAAGCAGGCATAGTGCCGGTGCATGTCTGGTTGCCGGAAGCGCACCCTGCAGCACCTTCGCATATTTCCGCATTGATGAGTGGCGTGATGCTCAAGGTGGCTGTTTATGGGCTGATCCGGTTTTGTTTCGATTTGTTGGGTGAGTTGCAATGGCAGTGGGGTGTCGTGCTTTTAGTGCTGGGCACGGTGTCGGCAGTGGGTGGCATTTTATATGCGATGATGCAGCCCAATTTGAAAAGACTGTTGGCTTACAGTTCCATCGAAAATATCGGCATTATTTTCATGGTCCTGGGTTTGGCTATGATATTCATGGCTAATGGTCATCCTCAGCTTGCAGCACTGGGTTTTCTCGCTGCGCTGTTTCATGCCTTCAATCATTCCTTATTCAAGAACCTGCTGTTTTTAGGTGCGGGGATATTGCAGCATCAAACCCATGATTTGAATATCGACACGATGGGTGGACTGATTCAGCGTATGCCGCAAACCAGTTTTTTGTTTTTAGTGGGTTGCATGAGCATTTCTTCATTACCTTTATTCAATGGCTTTGTCTCGGAATGGCTGGCTTTCCAGACCGCTTTACAGGTCGATGTACTGGATAACGGGGTGCTGCGCAGCCTCATTCCCGTTTCAGCGGCTGCGTTGGCCTTGACTGCGGCCTTGGCGGCCGCCTGTTTTGTCAAGGTGTTTGGCATGATTTTTCTGGGTTTGCCGCGGTCGCGCAACAGCGAAAAAGCTCAGGAAGTCAAAGACAAATCGATGCTATACGGCCCTGCATTGTTAGCCGGTTTGTGTTTCTTTTTTGGCATATTCCCCAACATCATCATCAATTTATTGAATGGCGTTGCCAAGCAGTTGCTAGGCCAATCTCTGCCCAACGATGCCGCATTGAGCTGGTTGTGGCTGGCGCCGGTTTCTGCGAATAAGGTTTCCTATTCCCCACCCATGGTCTTGGTGGGCGTATTGATTGCCGGAGGCATCAGCTTTTGGTATCTGCGCCGGAATCTGGAAACTAAAACCATGCGTCGAGCGTCTGCCTGGGATTGCGGATTTGGGGGCTTAACACCCCGCATGCAATATAGCTGCAGCGCTTTTACCATGCCGTTCAGGCGAATTTTCGCCAGGGTCTGGCTGATAGATGAGTGTATTGATAAAGAAATGCAGGGTGCGATGGATATGGATGTCAAAGCGGTCCACTATCATTTGCAGGTTCAAGATCACAGCTGGCCAAGGCTTTACCAGCCCATCACGCATGGCGTTAATCAGCTGGCCAAACGGGTCGGCCGGATTCAGACCGGAAATATTCGTGTCTACTTGGGTTATTCGTTTGTCACTTTAATTCTTATGTTATGGGTGATCAGCTGATGACATGGCTACTCGCTATCTTTCAGACCCTTCTATTTGTAGCCTTGGCACCGTTGTTGGCCGGTTGGTTGAAATGGTGCAAATGCCATTTACAAAATCGACAAGCACCTTCATTGCTGCAGCCTTATCGGGATTTATTAAAACTGACCCGCAAACAACCGGTGGTGGCAGAACACGCCTCCTGGATTTTTACCCGGGCGCCGTACATCATATTTTCCGCGATTGTGCTGGCTGCCTCCATAGTGCCGTTGATCGCAGTCGATTTACCAACTGCCGCGATAGCGGATGTGATCGTTTTGGTGGGTTTTTTTGCTTTTGCCCGGTTCTTTCTGGCCCTGGCCGGACTCGATATAGGTACCGCCTTCGGCGGCATGGGATCATCACGAGAAATGACCATTTCCTCAATCGCCGAACCTGCGATGTTGATGGCCATTTTTACCCTGACCATGACGGCCTCGACCACCAATTTGTCATTTGCCATCATCCATGTTCTGAATGAAGGGTTGGTGCTGAGACCTTCGTTTGTGTTTGCGCTGTTTGCGCTGATGCTGGTTGCCATCGCTGAAACCGGACGTATTCCGGTCGATAACCCGGATACTCATCTGGAATTGACCATGATTCATGAAGCCATGATTCTTGAGTACAGTGGCCGCCATCTCGCATTGATCGAATGGGCCAGTCAGGTGAAGCTGATGCTTTACGGCGTGTTGATTGCCAACATCTTTTTTCCCTGGGGCATTGCCCAGAGTTTTTCAGTACAAGCCCTGGCTCATGGCCTGTTGGCGATCATCGGCAAGCTGGCCGTGCTGGCGATTCTGTTGTCAATCTCTGAAACCTTACTCGCGAAAATGCGCTTGTTCAGGGTGCAGGAATATCTCAGTTTTGCCTATTTGCTGGGATTGCTGGGCATGTTGAGCCACATCATTCTGGAGGCTTCGCGCTGATGAATATCGAACAACAGGATTTTTATACACAGGCGATCTTGTCAATGGCCGCCCTGATTGGACTCGCATCTTTTTTGATGCTGGGGCAAGGGCGCTTGTTACGACTCATTTTTGTGTTTGCCCTTCAGGGTTTGTTATTGACCATGACGGCGGCACTCTCTGCCTATAGCTTGAATAATCATCATCTTTATATTTCTGCAGGGCTGACCCTGGTGCTTAAAGTGATGTTTATCCCCTGGATGCTAAGACGGCAGGTCTTGGCCATGCACATGAACCGGGATGTTGAAGCACTGGAAAACAAGACCTTAGTGATGCTGGGCGGTGCCAGTTTGATGGTGTTCAGCTACTACGTGCTTCATCCGATTGTCCAGAGCTCTTCAACCATCATGGTCAACGCACTGGCGGTCAGCTTATCCGTAGTATTGCTGGGTATGCTGTTAATGATTTCTCATCGGCAGGCGGTGGCCCATGTGGTGGGGTTTATGTCTATAGAAAACGGTTTATTTTTCGCTGCCATTGTTGCTACCAACGGCATGCCGATGGTGGTCGAATTGGGTATTGCCTTTGATGTGCTGGTAGCGGCGGTGCTGTTTGGTATCTTTTTCTTTCATATCCGTACCAGTATTGATTCACTGGATGTTGATCGCTTGAATCGGCTGAATGAGGTCGATCAATGATCGCTGCCTATGTGTTGCTGTTGATACCGTTTCTGGGCATTGTCTTTTTCGGTCTGACCGGACATCGCGATGATACCGGCAAGGTCAATATCGGCCTCAATACCCTCAGCTTTTTGGCATCGCTGTGGCTGGCGGTCAAGGTGTTAAACATCGGCAGTCTTTATTCGGCTGACCAGGCATTTCTGATCGACTCGTTCAATGTTTATCTGATAATGCTGACCGCATTTGTAGGCTTGACTACCTCGATTTTTTCGGGTCCTTACATGGCGCACGAAAAAGAATTGGGCAAGCTAAACGACCGGCGTTTGAAATTGTATTACTCGATGTATCAGGGCTTCATGCTGGCCATGTATCTGGTGTTGACTACCAATAACATGGGTGTGATGTGGGTGGCGATGGAAGGCGCAACGCTTGCGACCGTGTTGCTGGTGAGCTTGTATCGTACCCCTGAGTCGATAGAGGCAGCCTGGAAATATTTTATACTTTGCGGCGTCGGAATTGCCCAGGCGCTGTTCGGTACGATTTTGCTGTATTACGCCGCCGTGCAAATCGGTGACAGCGAACATGCCTTGCTGTGGTCCGTGCTTTACGAAAATGCCGATAAGCTCAATCCTGACATTCTGAAGATCGCCTTTGTATTTTTGCTAATCGGCTACGGGACTAAAATCGGTTTGGTGCCACTGCATAACTGGCTGCCCGATGCCCACTCCGAAGGTCCGACACCGATGTCAGCCGTGCTGTCCGGCTTATTGCTGAATGATGCCTTATATGCAGTCGTCCGCAATAAAATGCTGGTCGACGGAGCCACACAGAATAATTCTGCCGGTTTGTTGATGATGGGTTTTGGCTTGTTGTCGTTTCTGGTGGCCGCCGTCTTTTTGCATCGCCAGAAAGACATCAAGCGCCTGTTCAGCTACTCCTCCATCGAGCACATGGGCATTATGACGTTTGCCTTCGGCATGGGCGGACCACTCGCAACATTTGCCGCCTTGCTGCACATGACCGTGCATTCGCTCACGAAATCAGCCATTTTTGTTACAGTCGGACATGCTGCGCAAGTGGCCGGGACGCAGGATATTAAAAAGATCCGCGGTCTCATCAAAACTCAGCCCAAGATTGGCTGGGGCTTGTTAATAGGGACTGTGGCGATTGCCGGTTTTCCACCTTTCGGCGTGTTTACCAGCGAGTTTTTAGTCCTTTTGGCCACCATGCATGATTACCCCTGGTTGGCGCCCTTGCTGTTATTAGGCATAGGCATTGCTTTTGCCGGATTGTTCAGACATATCCAGCCCATGGTTTTCGGCGAACAACCTGAAGGTCAAATGCCGGTTAAAGCCAATCTATGGCCAGTGATGATTCATCTGGGACTCGTTTTATGGCTGGGTTTAGCCATTCCGGATTTTCTCGCCAACTGGTTTTCTCAGGCTACCTTACTGATCTCGGGGAGTACGCCGTTATGAATGCGTTGAACTGGACTGAAACGCTACGCCAACAACTTGAAGAGGCAGGTATTGTCGTTGATCAACAAGAATCGGCATACACTCCTCATGCTTTGGTCTGGCAAGTTGCAGCCGAGGTTTGGCAACAACTGGCTGAATTGTCGATGCTTCAAGGCTTGCGTTGGTCGGCAGGTTGGGCTGAGCAAACAGGGGAACAATTTACGGTTCATGCCTTGTTGGAAAAACAGGGTGTTTACCTGCTTATCCGCACCAGCATAGGCTATAAAAAGCCCGAATTACCGAGTCAGGCCAGTGTTTATCCAGCGGCAAATCGAAGCGAGCGCCACACGCATGATATGTTCGGCATCAAATTCATTGGGCATCCGGATAAGCGGCCCTGGACACGTCACAAAGCCTGGGATAAACACACTCATCCATTACGTAAAGATTTTCCGGTACAGGGTTCCCCGGAAATCATAACCCCACCCGATATGGATTACCCTTTTATCCGGTCGCATGGGGCAGGGACTTACGAAATTCCTGTGGGTCCGGTGCACGCCGGGATCATCGAGCCCGGCCATTTTCGTTTTCAGGCAGTAGGCGAGCTGATTCTGAATTTGGAAGAGCGTTTGGGTTACGTGCATAAAGGCATTGAAAAAATCGCCGAAGGCAGAACACCGCAATCTTTGGCGCGTTTAGCCGGGCGGGTATCGGGCGATACCACGGTAAGCCACAGTTGGGCCGCCTGCATGGCTATGGAGCAGGCTGCCGGCTTATCCATACCGGGCAGGGCGGCCCTGATTCGCGGCATTCTTGCTGAACGCGAACGCGTAGCCAATCACCTGGGTGATATCGGCGCTATTTGTAATGATGTGGCTTTTGTGTTCGCTCAAATGCAATTCAGCCGTTTACGTGAAAACTGGTTACGCACCCATGCAACAGTGTTTGGGCATCGCTTATTGATGGATTGTGTGATTCCGGGCGGAGTCAAATCCGATGTGTCGGATTCCGATTGCCGCCTGATCAAGCAGGACATTATCCCGCTCAGAAAAGAACTGACAGACATCATTACCGCGTTGGATTTGAATTCATCGCTGGAAGACCGCGTTTACACGGCAGGTTTTTTGCCGGAAGACATTGCCGCAGCTTTCGGCACCGTCGGTTATGTCGGTAGAGCCAGCGGTCAGGACTTTGATGTGCGGAGAGATTTGGCTTATCCGCCTTATGATCAGGTCAAATTTAAAGTGGCTTTGGAAAACCAGGGGGATATCGCTTCCCGATTTTGGATACGTTATAAGGAAATAATTGCAGCACTAAAACTGATCGAGCAGTTTATCGACTTGCTAACTCCTGGAGAGATTCTGGAGGAGTGGCACGTTCCTGTTGCCGGTAGTGAAGGACTGGGTATTGTTGAAGGGTGGCGCGGCGAAATCATTGCTTTTGTCCGTTTCGACGGCGACAATAAAATTTCGCGTTTCTATCCCCGAGATCCGAGCATTCTCAATTGGCCGGTGCTGGAAAAACTCGTGCTGAACAATATTGTTCCGGATTTTCCGGTATGCAACAAATCCCTGAATGGTTCATATTCAGGGAACGATTTATAGGGAGCGGGCATGCTAAGGCTGTTTAAGAAAATTCTTACTACCGGGATTGTTACCGAGCCTGTCAAAGCTCCTAAAGATGTTGAGCTTGAACAATTGGGTATAGCAATCAAACGCCATATCGACCGCAGATATTCCGGCAGCATCGCTATACGGCAAATCGATGCAGGCTCCTGTAACGGCTGCGAGTTGGAAATTCATGCGTTGAATAATCCTTATTATGACATCGAGCGGTTCGGCATACATTTTGTGGCTTCACCCCGTCATGCCGACGTATTACTGGTCACCGGGCCGGTTTCCAGACACATGCAAACAGCCTTGCTTCGCACTTACGAAGCCACGCCAGACCCGAAATGGGTGGTTGCGGTGGGAGATTGTGCTGCCTGCGGCGGTGAGTTTGGTGTTTCATATGCCAGTTGCGGTGCCGTATCCAATGTCATTCCAGTTGATGCCGTTATAGCGGGTTGCCCGCCCACACCACTGGCGCTTGTACAAGGTTTGCTCTCGTTGTGCGAGCGACACTGATCACCGCATCAATCTTTATTCTTTCATTGATGCCATATCAATTACAAAGCGGTATTTCACGTCATTTTTAACCAGGCGGTCATAGGCTTCGTTGATCTTCTGGATAGGGATGAGTTCAATGTCGGCGGTGATGTTGTGCTCGCCGCAGAAATCCAGCATCTCTTGCGTTTCTTTAATGCCGCCAATCAGCGATCCATTAAAGTTACGCCGTCCAAAAATAAGACTGCCGACCTGGAGGGCAAGCGGTTCGGGAGGTAAGCCAACTTGGGTAAGGGTGCCGTCGCGTTTCAACAAAACCAGATAGGCGTTGATGTCATGCTGCGCCGATACGGTATCGAGAATGAAATGGAAACTGTTAAGGTGTTTCTGCATCTCGTTTTCGTCGGAGGAAATGACGACTTCATCAGCACCCAGACGGAAAGCATCTTCAACCTTACCGGGCGAATGGGTAAATACCACCACATGCGCGCCCAAGGCTTTTGCTAATTTCACGCCCATGTGACCCAGTCCGCCCAGTCCGACTACACCGACTTTTTGGCCTTGACCGACGTTATTATGACGCAGTGGGGAATACGTGGTAATGCCTGCACAAACAAGCGGCGCAGTAGCCGCTAAATCAAGGTTTTTCGGAACGCGCAGCACAAACGCTTCATCCACTGTCACACTCTCGGAGTAGCCACCGTAGGTCATGCCGCCACTGTGTTTATCCGGGGAGTTGTAAGTAAAAACGGGGCCTTGTTCGCAAAATTGTTCAAGGTCATCTAAGCAGTTTGCGCAAGTGCGGCAGGAATCGACCAAACATCCGACAGCGACCAGGTCACCTTCTTGATAGTGACTGACTTTATCTCCGACTTGAGTCACACGGCCTACGATCTCATGACCGGGAACGCAAGGGTAGGTGGTGCCTTGCCATTCGTTGCGGGCAATATGAAGATCCGAATGACAGATCCCGCAATATAAAATCTTTATCTGCACATCGTGCGCGGAAGGATCCCTTCGATTAACCGTAAAAGGTGTGAGTGGCGACGTGGCGTTTTGGACTGCGTAAGCATTAATTTTCATACTAATAGCCGAGGTTTGTGTGATGTTTATAAAAGTTGTCTTTAAGGGAACACTAAACAGTTCCTGATTAGCAAGCTGTTTCAGCTAAATCCATAAGCGCCCGTCATGCCCGTCGGGAAACGGGTATCCAGTGCCATGGATGGTAAGCTCCGAGCTATCCATGTGACCTGGATTCCGGCAATCCCTGCCGGAATGACGCGTCCGAATAGTTAGCTGAAACATCTTTATAATCAGGAAACAGTTTGGTTGATGATTGGATAAAATCAAAAAATGAGTGTTGATATAGGCTAATCGAAGGATCGAGTCAGCCAGTGCCTTGTTAAGGTAACTCAAAATTCAGTTTGGCGGCAAGATTGGAGGTATTCAGCCTAATGCACAGATGCGCGATGCGCTGTTTGTATAGGTATAGCTTACTTGAATTTATCGACGGTATTGCTGATACCTGTTTTAAGGTCATCCCAGACAGTATCGGCGGTTTGTTTTAACGATTCCCACGCATCACCGCTGGATTCTTCCAATTCTTTCAGCTTTAAAGCAGCGGCTTTTTGTTTGGCATGTAAAACATCGAGTTCTTCAACGTATTGATGTTTGACGTCGTCGGCAGCGCTTTCCGCTTTGACGGTTAAGCGGTCTATCTGAGCGCTCCACTCTTTAAGTTCTGAAGCCATGCTTTCAATGTATTCATCTTTAGTTTTCATGATGATCTCCGTTTAAGTTGAGTGCTGCTATCGCCTTGATTCAAAAACGTTATTGACTCAAGGTGATGGCAGGCAAAGATAAGTAGCGCCTAGCGTGGTTTTATATTGCCTTCACTGTCCGACAAGATAATTTCAACGCGGCGATTCATTTGTCGACTTCCAGGGCTGTCGTTGCCGGCAATCGGTAAGCCTTCGCCATAACCCCGCGCACTGATTCGGTCGCTGCTTATTCCAGCGCTGAGCAGGGCATTATCCACTGCAGCGGCGCGTCGCTCTGACAGATCCTGATTATGTTCATCAGTACCTCGGCTGTCAGTATGACCTTCAACCGATACCTTATAGGTTGGGTATTGGTTCATGAAATCAGCCAGCTTGTAGACATTGCGCATGCCGCCTGATTTCAGTTGTGCCTTGTCGGTACTGAACAGCACGTCGCCGAGCGTGATCATCATGCCGCGTTCGGTTTGCTTGGCATTCAACTCATCCAGCAGCCTTTGCTGTTCTTCTTTCAGGGCATCGACTTGCTCATGAGCGGCATCGGCTTCTGCCGTTCTTGCATCAAGGCGCACTTGATTACGTTTTGATTCGGCATTGGTGACGGCTAGTTCAGCCGTTTTTCGCTTGGCAGTTTCCAGTGCGATACCAACTTGCTGTTTGGTTAAATAAGCCAGATGATTGACCGTGTCATCGTCTTCGCCGTCGTTTGAGGCAAAGTCTGCTCTGCCCAAAGAGTCACCGGCATCTTTCAATTCCAGCGGTGCCAGAGCCGTTACTTCGGGAAGAGTGCGGGCCGTGTTGTAACTGTTTCGCGCATCTACCAATGATTGGGTAGGTACGGTACTGCAGCCGGAAGTAATCGCTAAAGCGATTAACGTCATTGGGAAATAGCTAATTTTTTTCATGATGAACTCCATTTAATAATTACTGGGCATTGCGGTCGATTTCTTGGCGTAGCACACTAGTGCCAGCTTTTAATGAGTCTGCCGCTTTTTGTGCCTTGGCTGAACGGGCCGTGGCTGTCGCTAATTGGGCATCGACCTGCGCCTGCTGTGATAGTTGGCGGGCGAGTTCATACTCCTCATCTCTCATGGCCTGCTCGGCAGCGTCCATTTTTTCCATTGCCGACCTGAGCGGTAACGGAGCAAACTCATTGCCTCCCGCGCTGCTGGCATTGTTGACGGCAGCCTTGGAAACAGCCATTTGTTCTGTCGGCGGAATACCTGCACAACCGGCGATGAAGACGGCAACAGTTGCCGATAGGCCGATGCTGCGCATCATTTGAGCCGATTTAAGGCGGTTTATATTTTTCATGATTTTTTATTCCTTGAGTTAAACGGCGAACACAATCGTCACGATGAACATTTATTGCGATGGCAACGACTTCCACTTTCTACATTAAAAATTCGTTGAACCTATTTGGGAACAAACGGTTTTGAGAATCATCGGTATTGATTAGACGCCATTTAAAAGCGATGGACAGTTCGCTAACGAACATAAGCCGGATGTGGGGGAGATTGAAGAGGATCAGATGATGTGCGGTTGTGAGTAGAAGCGGGCTGTGCCGGCGCTCTAATTCGCTTATTGACGTGTTCGTGAGCAACACCTACACCTGTTTTTCGCGGGCATGGCCCGCTTCAACAAGTTTCTATGCGTAGCTGTTAATGGTCAATCAAACTTTTTGGGATTTAGCTTTGGCGATCATCGTGCCGGTCACGTCCTTGCCGGTGCCGCGATAGCCGGTAAAGCGGCCGGATGGGTCGAACATCGGTTCACCGCTGACCATCAAATATTGCAGCGTGCCCTTGGGGCTTGATCGGCTGTAGACAAAATCCAGGAAGGGGCGTCTGGCCTCCAGATTGGCTTCAAGCAATTCACGCTCTGCTTCATTCCAGATAGCGCCTTGGTCATCACGGGATTGGGTCAAGGTGTCGTCGATCCGGATGCCGAGCATATCAAGTACCGGGCCATTCATTTTGGTGAAATGCCCGTTTTCGTCCTGTTCCCAATACCAGTCGGACGACAACTCGGTCAGGCGGCGAAAACGTGCTTCACTTTCGCGAAGTTGGGCCGTGCGTTCCAGTACTTTTTGTTCTAACAGTTGATTGTGTTGTTCGAGTGTTGTGTACAGCAACCGCACTTCCAGCATGTTATGAATGCGGGTCTGTATTTCGATCAGATCAAAGGGTTTGGCGATGAAATCTTTTGCTCCTGCGGTGAGTGCTCGCAGTTTATGATCAGGTTGCGCCGTGATCACAATGACTGGAAGATAGCCGCCTGTTTCTATTTCCTTGAGGCCTTCAATCACCTGGAAGCCGTCCATGACCGGCATGAGGAGATCCAGCAGAATCAGATCAAAACGGTTCTTTCGGTGCAGCGTGCAGACAGTTGTGGGATCGGTAGTTGACGAGATGCAGGTATAGCCTGCATCTCGCAGCATTTCCCCCAGCAAAAGTACATTGGCTTGCTGATCATCAACGATCAGAATGCTGGCGTGAAGAATGTCTTTTTTGCTAATCATTTTATTTGTCCGGTTTCATGGAGGTCTTTCAACTTATCGCTGTAGTCCTTTTCTGCAAATTGTAGTGCATCATTCAGGGCGCTCATAAATTCATTAATTTTAATCGGTTTGGTGAGATACCTGAAAAAACCTGCAGCCAGTCCTTTTTCAATATCGCGGGGCATGGCATTGGCACTGAGGGCGACGACCGGAATGTGCGCCGTTATCGGATCGTCATTCAGAATTTTCAGAGCTTTGATGCCGCTGATACCCGGCAGATTGATGTCCATTAAAATTACATTGGGAAGGTGGCTTTTGGCCAGTGCTATGCCGAGATTTGCATTGCGTGCGCTTAACATCTCTAAGTGAGGAAGGCTCTCAATGATTTGCTCGACCAGCATCAGGTTGGCCGGATTGTCTTCCACATAAAGCAAGGTGCGTAATTCACCATGTGCTTGAGTTTGCGGCACCAATAAATCTTTAAGTAAGCTTTGAGTCCCGGCAAATGGCGAACTGTCGTCGCGAATCAGTTCAATCCAGAATACGCTGCCTACTCCGCTTTTGCTTTCCACCCCGATGTTGCCACCCATCAGCTCGACCAGTTGTTTGGTGACCACGAGACCGATGCCGGTGCCTTCCCTATTGCCATTCTCCTGGCCCAGGCGATTGAATGGCTGAAACAGTTGCTCCAGCATTTCTTGAGATAAGCCCATGCCGCTGTCGGTAATGCTGATACGGGTACGATCAGGTGAGGTTGAGCTTAATTTCACCTCAATCGTGCCGTGCTCACAGTTATATTTGATGGCATTGGAAAGCAGATTAATCAGCGCTTGCTTAACCCGAGTTCGGTCGGCAAAGATAAATGAAGCGTCATCAAAGGGCAGAATAGTCAGGGTAATATCGCGTTCTTGCAATTTTGGTTCGATCATGGCCTGACATTCGATAATCAGATCAATCAGTGACACCGGCTCTTGTGACAGCGATAGTTTGCCGGATTCGATCAGTGCGAGATCGAGTATTTCGTTAATCAAATCCAGCAAATACCAGCCGGCTTTAAGAATCTCGTGCAGTCTGATAATTTGGGTTTCGGTTGGCGCTGGGGAACCGGCCTCCAGCAACTGCGCAAATCCGAGGATGGCATTAAGCGGCGTGCGCAACTCATGGCTCATTCTGGAAAGAAAATCAGATTTGGCGCGGTTGGCTTTATCAGCAAATAACCTGGCGCTCTGCAGTTCGGTGTTCTTATCTTGCAATGCTTCGTTCAGTAGCGTTCGTTCTTCTTCTATTCGTTTGCGTGCGGTATTATCGGTGCCGATCAGCAGATAACCGATAATTTGATCTTGAGCGTCCAGTAAGGCCGTTACCGACACTACCGCCGGTAAATGGCTGCCGTCTTTATGGAGATACGTCAGTTCATAAATATCTTCAATGCCGCGCGAGGCTTTAAAAACCAGAGCTTCAAAGCCGGGCATGATCGGCGTGGACAGCTCGGTACTCAATTCCTTGGCGCGGGTAATCAATTCTTGCGAGTCAGAAATTTCGGCCGGAGTGATCTTATTCATGACATCGGATGCCGCGTAACCCAGCATGCGTTCCGCGCCGACGTTGAAGATTTGAATGACGCCCTTTGTATCGGTGGCGATGATCAAGAAATTGGCGCTGCTAAAAATGGCATTCTGCAGAGCGCCCGCCTTGATCAGCACCTCTTCGGCCTGCTTGCGCGCGGTGATGTCACGTAAAATGCCGGTGAAGTAACGTTCACTCCCCAGCCTCATCTCGCTGACCGCAATTTCCATAGGAAAACAGCTGCCATCCTTACGGCGACCCGACACTTCGCGTCCCAAGCCGACAGCACGCGCTTCTTTGCTGGCACTGTAATACTCAAGGGAACCATTTCGCTGGTCTTGATCGAGCTCGGGAATCAGTTCGCTGAAGTTTTGACCGATAAGCTCGGTCGCGCTATAACCAAACATTGTTTCAGCGGCAGGGTTCACGGTCTCGATCATGCCGCCACGCGCATGGAGCGTGATAATGCCGTCCACTACCGTATTCAGAATAGTCTGTATCATTGCGTTACTGTCATGTAACGCTTGTTGCGCTGCATACTCTCCGGTGACATCCCGAAATACCAGCACGGCGCCTATGACCTGATTGTCGCGGTCACGAATGGGGGCGCAGCTGTCGGCGATATCGCTTTCGTCGCCGTTACGTGCAATCAGGACCGTGTGGTTAGTCAGACCCTGTACAGTGCCATGCGCCAAGGTTTCCATCAGCGGGATAGTCGCCGGTTGTCGGGTTTGTTTATTAATGATGTTAAAAATCTCGTACACCGGACGACCTGCTGCTTCTGCATGCGTCCAGCCGGTGAGCTGTTCGGCCAGTGGATTTAACAGTGTCACACGCGCTTGTGCATCGGTGGCTATCACCGCATCGCCGATGGAGTTGAGTGTCACTGAGAATCTTTCTTCGCTGATCTGCAACTTGAGATTGGTCTGTTGCAGTTGTTTGTTCATCACCTCCTGATTCTCAAATAAATGATGCGTTTCGATATGCAATAAATCTTTGGTGCGTTGTTGAGATTTGCGATAAATCAACACAGGAAAACTCAGTGCGAAAAGGAGTGTCAACAGGCTTGCTGTAACGATGACGGCAAACAGATTTCTTAACTTCAGTTGCAAGGTGACTTCGTTGCCGGCCTGTTCAGCTTGCTTGGTCTCTATGAAAGCGCGCATTTCGGTTTGAATGGCATTCATTAACTGATTGCCTTTGCCGTCGCTTATTCGTGTTAATACACCGGCCATGTCATTATTTCGCCGCAATTCAATGACTTCTCCTAAGTCCGACAGTTTGGCATCGACCAGGGGTACCAGCGCGTTCAGCGGTTTATTGGCAGTAGGGGAGACGTTAAGTTGCCGCAAGTTATCCAAATGACTTGCTATGTTGTCGCGCAGCATCACGTAGGGTTGTAAAAATGCCTCGTCCCCGGTCAAAAGATAGCCTCGCTGCTTAGTTTCGGCATCTTTTAATTCTGACATCAACGCGTTTGCGCGGAGAATTAATTCATGGGTATGCCCGCGCGCTTCAAGAGCGGTTTGGTTTTGTCTGAATGCCCGGAACGATGTGCCTACTATCAGTGCAATCAGCATCACCAGTAGCAATGCGCCGGTAATTGGAACAAGAAGCTTTTGATTAGCTTTCAAGAAGGGATCCCCTGCGTCTGTCGGTTCTGTTCATGAGTATTGGCACTATCGAGTGAAGGGGAAGGGTGGTTAACGAAATCATGGGCTTAGCAAACGATGGAATTCATTCTTGACTACGCCGTAACATTCGCATGCGTGAGATTCCAAGCCCCGGCGATCAATTACGGTGATGTGACCCCGACGGTAACTGATTAATCCTGCACGCTGTAAATTGCCGGCAGCTTCTGTGATGCCTTCGCGGCGAACCCCTAGCATACCGGCAATCAATTCCTGGGTTATGGTCAATTCATTTGAGGGTAATCGATCCAGCGTTAACAACAGCCAGCGACACAGTTGCTGCTCCACTGAATGATGACGGTTACAAACGGCGGTTTGGGAAATCTGGGTCATTAATGCCTGAATGTACAGCAGCAGCAAATTTCTCATTGGCCCGGCGTGGTTAAATTCTTCCATCATCAAGTGCTCTTTCAACCGGTAACCGTAGCCGCCAGTATGAATAATGGCCCGGTTAAGTGTGGTTTTGCCGCCCATTAACAGTGACGTGCCGACGACACCTTCATTGCCTATGCCCGCAATTTCTGCCGCAGCGCCATTTTCCATGATATAGCTCAGAGACGCGATGGCGGTGCTTAAGAAATAAACATGCTGCAGTTGATCGCCTGACTCATAAAGCACTTTACCTATCGGCATGGATACCCATTCCAGATGCGGTGAAATACGATCGAATATTTCTGCAGGAAGTGCTGCAAGAAGATGATTTTGTTTGGGAGAATGCGGTTCGGGAGTTGGGTTTACCATTGTATTGCCTCTTGACCGTGTGTTTTTTTCGTTGAAAACAGCTTAACAACAAGGAATGAGGCCTAAATGGTCAAGATTATGAAGTTATTTATAACAGAGTTCTTATCAGGAATACCTGTCTATCTTTGATGGCAGATAACTTTTTGGAGCAATCTTACATTACCTTAGTCAGGGCTTATGTACGATGGCACACAGACAGCAAAGTTATTTTGACTTATTGTTTTTGCCAACAATGAGTGACTTCATCGTCTCTGACTGCTTCCGGCATCGACTTGCGCCTGCCGGTTTTTAGTTCGCTTAAGGGATAACATTCGGGCTCTTCGTTCATGCTGTTACTAGCGCCAATCTTCTACTTGATTTTTTGCCTCCCGAAGATTGTAAACAAGCAGTTATGAATTGCGAGAAAATTGAGTTTATGTCTACTGATATTGAGGTGAACGTTTCATGCCTGTTTAATTTCATTTATTGAGTGGCATATACAGACGGTAAGGCGGTTTTGGAAGCGCCTGCATGTCTGATATGGGACAAAAAAACAGTTTGATGCGCTGCATTGGGATGGCAAGGCCAATGGTGCCGCTCTTGTGTTAACTGCGTTACCGTGAAAGTACATGAACCGAAGAGGGAGCGGTTACTCGATCGACAGGTGTCGGCGGCAGGGAGCCGCCGTCAAGCCTACATGGATGTATTCACGGCGCCCTGTCGGGCGAGTGACCGCTCTCTTTCTCCTTGACCGTTATTACTTTCATTTGACGTGGCGAATGCAGGACTTTTATGTACGGTTAGGAAAGAATATGTCATATCAAAAATTTAACAGTCACCACACTTCATCTAAAGCAGTGTCGTATTTAACCTTGATCTGCGTTTTGACTATTTCCAGCTGCAGTCAAGAAACGAGTGAACAAAGTAACTCAAAGCAAGGAGAACAGGGTTCTTCCAATACTAAACCGATGCACAAAGAAGTTGGCGAAGCATCGTGGTATGGGCCCGGTTTACAGGGTAAGCAAACCGCTAATGGCGAGACGTTTAATCAGAAAGAGCTGACAGCCGCTCACCCGAGTTTACCAATGGGCACCAAGGCTAAAGTTACCAATCTGGAAAATGGCAATAAAGTTAATGTGACAATCAATGATCGCGGGCCATTTGCAGAAGATCGCGTCATCGATCTGTCTCGTGCCGCTGCAAAAAAACTGGATATGGAAGAAGACGGAACAACTCAAGTCAAAATTGAGACCCCATCCAGCAAAAAGAAACCTGATTAGCAAGCTGTTTCAGCAACACCGTCATTCTGGCAGGAATTGCCGGAGCCGAAGACCGCGGAGCGAATTGAGGCCACAAGGATGTGTTAGACGCTTGCCCCATGGCTTCTGGATCTCGGCAATCCCTGCCGAGATGACGATTCTTGGTTGAGCTGAAGGTTATTTATAATCAGGAAAAGAAAAGCGCCGTTAAGATGCAATAAAAAGCGATCTTATACGGCATGAGCCAATGGCATTGCCGAAATGTCAGTGACTTCTACCATGACACGCATGATCGGCATTTGTTCGGTGGCAGCGATAAACGAGCCGGAAACAGGTGGTACCAATTCAGGATGCCGGCTGACGGCCAGTGCGATATGGTTGTTTCCGACCACTTCGCCGGTGGTTGAGTCAAAGCCTTTCCAACCGGCGCCGGGCAGGTAAACTTCTGACCAGGCATGGGTTGCGCCTTGGCCTTTCATCAGTCCTGGCGAGTATTGATAGCCGCTGACAAAGCGCGCTGCCAAGCCCAGATAATGGCAAGCTTCTATAAATAAGGTTGCAAAGTCACGGCAGGAACCGGCGCAATGCGTCAACGATGTCGCAGGTGACTGAACGCCGGGCTCTTCCCGTTGTTGGTAAGTAAATCCGGTGGCAATCGCTTTATTAATCCATTCCAGCAAAAGATAGGTTTCTACCACCTGGCCGGGAACCCAAAATTGCTGTAACCATTGGCTTAATCGAGGTTTATCTTGGATGAAAATCGTTGCCAGATAAGGCCCCAAATCAATCAGTTCTGCAGGATCGTATTGAAATGGAAAACGCACCGCGTAGTCGGCCACCAGAAAGTTTAGCGGATGGGAATCGTAGTGTTGAAGTGTAAGGCGGCTTTCGATAGAGAGCCGGTTGTTCGGTTGGGTAAATATCGCTTCAGCGACGGCGTTGTCGTAAACATCGCGTTGCCATTGCAGTTGATGCTCGGGAGAAATGATAAGTTCAGACGATTCGATACGAATCTCATGCCCTTCGCGGGGCCGCAACAGGAGACGGTGCGGCAGCAAAGTGACAGTTTCAGCGTATTCGTAGGTGGTTAAGTGGTTAATTTGCAGTCGGCGCATCGTGATTAGTCGGGTGAGCACTGGATAAAATCAATTTAGCACTATTGCGCTTTTTTTATAAGTTTCATGACGTTGATATCGTTCACCATTCCGGCATGGATTGCCGGAGCCGTAAGGCCGCGTAAGCGAATCCAGGCTCCATGGAGGGTTCGAAGCTTGCCATCCATGGCACTGGATACCCGCTTCCCGACGGGTATGACGGTCTTTCTTCTAATCTGACAAAGTAGAATTAAAATGCGCATAAGGGTTGTATTTAGTCACCCCCGGATCCGCTAACGCGTCAATCAACCGTTATTATTTGGCAGGTACGATAACCAGCAGGTCAGTTTGTACAGATTTTACATTTTTTTGATTACTCGCCAAGTTCATTGCTCTTTCGATAAGGTGTTCGGAATCGACCGTGCCTTTCAAAATCACTACTCCTTTAGTGGTCGTCACTTCTATAGTCGAGGCCTTGAACGAAGAGTCGCCTGAAATTGCTGCTTTAACCGCCGCAGTAATCACCGAGTCATCTATGTATTCAGCAGCAACCTGGGCATTCTCGACGACCGACTCTTTAACCTCCTCAATTTTTTGCCCTGCTGTTTCAGTGGTTTGACCCAGTTTTTCGCCTGCGCTTTCCAGAGCCGCTTTGGACGCGTCAGAGGATTCTTTGATAGTTTCTTTGGCCGCATCGGTTTTTTGATCTAAAGACTCTTTGGCGGCTTCAATTTTTATTTCTGCTTTTTCAGTGGCTTCGTCAATTTTTTGCTCTGCCTTTTCAGCCGCTTGGTCGATTTTTTGACCTGCTTTTTCAGCCGTACCTTCTTGTTGGCAACCTACCAAACCAAGGACAGTCGATAAGCAGCTAATCAAAAGAATTTTATTGGCTATTGTGTGTTTGTTATTGTTTTTAGTTTGCATGGGGTATTCCTTAAAGTTAAGTGATTTAAACGAGTGCTAGCTGAAATAATGCTATTTCAGTTAAGAAAATGGCTTTCTCTGCATCCAATACAGTGAGCGTAAACCTCAATAAAATAGTAGCAACAAGCTATGTGGCGGTCTGTTCGTTATCGAACATAAACCAGGGGTAACGATGTTGGGCTGGATGCACACTTTTGGCAGGGAATGTGGTTTTCAAGATAGTTACAAAATTCCAGCCTGATAAAGCGTTTTCAACAGTATGTTTGTTACCGTACCGACTCCGACGCGTTTTACAGATACAGTTGTAATCAAGGTATTGGAGAAATAACAGTCTTACTAGGGTCTCTGTATGACGGGTTAATGGTCAGGCTATTTCAGCTTGTTACTAGGCATATGTCATTAAAGAGTGTTGTCAAAACCCTATTCAAACTTTTATTTAGTCATTATCGGAGAGCCCATGAATACGTTATTAAATTCGTATTTAATGATAGGGGTCTTAAATAAGCTAAACGAATCAACCAGGAATTAATTATGGAAACGATAGATAAAATGTCCAGTTCAGCGCATGAAGCTTATGACAAGGTGGCCAGTGCTGGCGTTCACGCTGCAGAAGTCATGGGTGAAAAAGGTGAGCAACTGAAAAATGCCGAGCAGCGATTGGTCAAAGATTGCCGCGGTTATATCAGCAAGAACCCCATGACATCCGTTGGTATTGCTGCCGCGGCTGGCTTTATTCTGGGCCGCTTGCTGAACCAACGTTAACCCAATCATCATGAATTCGAGATGCCTTAAAAGGCATCTCAGAACGAGGAAATTACCATGGATACCATAAAAAAAGCCGCTGAATCAGCCCACGAAACGGTTGATAAAATCGCGAATGCCACCAATCAGGCCGCAGATGCGCTTGGCGAAAAAGGCGTGCAACTGAAAAATTGCGAGCAACAGTTAGTTGAAAATTGCCGCAGTTATGTTCACGAAAATCCGCTTACCGCGTTAGGTATCGCGGCGGCGGCCGGCTTTGTCTTAAGTCGTTTGCTAAGCAGTCGATAGGACAGGCTTCAAAATAGTATGAACAAGGAAGCCGTTAACAATGAGACTCCAGGGACAACGGCCACACCGGATGACCTGCTGAATGATTCCGGCGTATTGGAAGTTGCCCTCTTGTTATGGGATGAACTGCGTGGATTAGGTGTCGATCGCATTCGTCTCGCGGCGCTTGAGATGCAGCGGGCTGTTGACAGCCTGGTGTCTATGATCATCTCCGGCGTAATGATTGCCATTTTGTTGTTAAGTGCGTGGTTGGGGGCGCTCGCTGCGGCTGTGTTAGTGCTGATCGAAAATGGCATTACCGCAAGCAGCGCTATCTTACTAGCAGTCGCAGCAAACTTATTCCTGACCTTGATCCTGTTTGCCGCAATACGCCGCAAGCGTCGTTTTTTACAATTCTCATCTACTCTCCGCAGTCTTCAACCCCTAACACCAGAGCGTTTGGAAGCAGAAAAGTCATCATGAAGGACTATTTTCTAAAACGGCAAAAAGCCAAATCGTTGAACGCCCAAATCAAGGCAATGGAGCGGCAGATATTTCATCGGCAACACCTTATTCATAGGCGTAGCGATAGTCTGGTCAAAAAGCTCCGTCAACAATTGGCTGCACCCACCACTTGTCTGTTAGCCGGCGGGATAGGCTTTATCTTTGGTGAGCTTACTCAATGCCAATCCATCCAATCATCGGGCACTAGCGATCAGTCAAAAACGGCTGAAACCTCACCACTGATCAATGCGCTAAACCTGATTACGACAGCTCGCACTTTGTATATGGCTTTACCGATCGCTTGGATGATGAAGCCGTCTAGGAGTCTGTCGGTCTTAAGGATTATGCTTGATCGCTTTTAAAAAAAGTCACAAAAAAACACCCAAAGCAATCAAAATCATGCTGTTTTTAGCTCAGTTTAATTGGCCATTAACAATGAGTCCCT
>Ga0208244_100280_pt1 | contig 56833 bp, 45 predicted proteins | sample SubbioCR12Aug_5A_FD_184828 | JGI IMG/M metagenome (GOLD analysis project Ga0208244, IMG submission 184828) | Serpentinite rock and fluid subsurface biosphere microbial communities from McLaughlin Reserve, California, USA - CR12Aug_5A (SPAdes) | ecosystem: Environmental > Terrestrial > Deep... | reverse complement strand
CCGTCATCAGGGCTCCCTTGGGACTTGTGGGTTAACCCTCGCACCCTTTAGGTTTACTACATGCCCGGCACACTAAATATAACCGGTGCGCTGCACCTTCTTCATTCATGAAAGGAAGCGGCAGAGCCGCGAAATATTTGTAACAAAAAGCCGATTGAAAACCGGGAAAGGTGCAGCGCACCGAAATATTTATACCCACCTCACATCATCGAAAAATTCGAATTCATATTCACCCTTGAATTCAATTTCCTATTTAAACTATATTGCTACAGCCGAAAGTTATACCAAAGTGAATTATAAATGAATCCAAAAACTGTAATGGTATAATACCGATGGATAGAAATGTTAGGCCAATTGAGTGAGCGATAATTGGACTATTACATTTCTCCTTTCGGTATTAGAAATTGTTTTTTAATTTTCAAACTACTGGCAATCGGTATTATTTGAAAAAAAATGAAAATTTTGCAAATACATTTCAAAACGAATCAGGTTGTTTCATTAATGAAGTATTTTCGAATCAATGCAAGTAATTCAACTTTGCTGATGGGTTTCGAAATATAGTCGTTGCAACCTGCTTTTATTGCTTTTGCGCTGTCACCTGTCAATCCATAGGCTGTTTGTGCGATGATAATCACATCTTTGTTAAACTGCCGGATTTGCCTTGTGGCTTCATACCCTCCCATTTCAGGCATCCTGATATCCATCAATACCAAATCTATATCAGGATTTTCACGACAACGCTCAACGGCTTCAATACCTGTCCTTGCTTTAAATATCTCTTTGCAAAACAATTTTACCGAAATGTCAATCAGCATTTCCGACACTTCATCATCTTCGGCAATCAAAATTTTTAGTTTTCTGGGGCGATCATCTTCATTTGAAGTTGCAATATGAACAACAGAAGTATCTTTCATTGAATCAGCATTGTATGGCAAGGTGAAGTAAAATGTTGAGCCAAGTCCTTCTTCGCTCTCTACCCATATTTTGCCTCCTAGCATTTCGATGTATGCCTTAGTAATCGATAATCCTAGTCCTGCGCCCTGATGAGCCATTTTATCATGAATATCTGCCTGAATAAAACGTTCAAAAATGGCCTTCTGTCTGTCTTTTGGAATACCGATCCCATTGTCTTTTACAAAAAATTCTACTTTGCCATTCTGAGACTTAGTCAAACTCAGTGCTTCGTTTTGATCAGTAGTTTCATCCCCAATGTCCGTTTTTAAAACATAGCCAACCTCTATAGTACCTACTTTGCTGAATTTTATGGCATTTTTAACAAGGTTGGTAAGAATGGCGTAAACTTTTTCACGATCGGTTTTAAGGAAGGCCTCTTCTGCAGGCAAGGATTTGTGGATGCGGAGCTTCATCCCTTTGGCTTCCACCTCAGGTTTAAAGAAAGAATTGATGTATTCGATTTGATCATTTATATTCGTTTTTTTAATATCCAAATTCACCAACCCGGCTTCAATTTTCGAAATATCAACAATATCGTTGATGATGTTGAGCATACGTGCACCACTTTTTTCGATTATTCGAATGTACGCCTGTTGCTTTTCTCCAGTGAGATCAGGTTCTTTGAGCAGTTCGGCAAATCCGAGAATGCCGTTCATTGGCGTGCGGATCTCGTGGCTCATATTGGCCAGAAAAGCTGATTTCAGCCGGTCACTTTCCTCTGCCCTGTCTTTGGCTTTCAAAAGTTCTTTTGTTCGCTCAACAACTGTTACTTCGAGATTCTTGTTGGCATCTAACACAAGCAGTTTTTCATTGTCGAGTTTTTGGCTCAGAAAAAAATCGCGTCTTGCATAAAACTCGATGTTATAGGCTGCGAACATCCCGATCAGATTTGCACTGATGAAAAAGAAATTGTTGTTAATAAGTATAATATCAGGTGTTTGTGTATAATATATAGCTCCGATATTATAGATTAGAAGTACAGACCAACCTGCAATTGTAGCTAAAAAGAAACGCAGTTTGATGAAAAAGTAACCTGCAGAAAAGATCAGCATCATTCCTGCATAATATGCATAATTTTCTGGTGCCAACATTGTCATTATGCTGATACCGATCCCTCCAATAATAAAGCTGGTAAGTAATAATTCCTGCCATACTTTCTGAAATGATTTCGTGAAAGACAGAAGAAATACAATGAAGAGTATCGGAATAACAAATAGAAAGCGGATTGCATGGAAAGTACTTGCATATTCCATAGCCATTTGCGAATCGAGGTATCCAAAAGCGCCATAGAGGATGATTACACTGATAAAGGCAATTCTAAACTGAAAAATAGAATCAGAGAAATACTTTTTTCTAAAAAGCTGTTCGTCCTCTTCAGAAAAAGCCAATGTAATTTTGTTATAATTCATTGAGGTGTACGTTGTGTTTTGAAGCATTCTGTGCTTTTTTAAGTTTTACTGAAAGCATGGGCTATATGGATTGTGTGTAGCCGTTATAAGGCATTCATATCAAGTTCATCTGCATTTTAAAAACTCTTTATACAACTCATATCGAATGATATAAAAACAATCACCATTTTTCACTGAAAAGGTTTTGAAAGCTAATGGTTGATTTTCAATCATTTTGATGTTTCTGTCAATTTGTTTGACCAAAGATAAACAGGATTTTTAAAAAACTGACAAATACAATCAACTTTTTTATGTTATGGCTGGCTTGGATTAAAATAAAGAAGTACGTCATTTGAAAGCTTTTGGAATTCTGCAGGTTATTTGATACCCGTCTTTTGTGAAAGTCATTTACGCAATCAAATTCTTGTCTCTCAATTTTCGTGTTAAAGATCGTTTTTTCTTTTATTTCTTAGGCTTCGCTTCACTTCCAGCCAGTATTCCACCATCGATTGTGAGTTCAATTCCAGTCACATATTTGCTCTCGTCACTTGCTAAATACAGAATTCCATATGCCACATCAAGCGGTTCTCCGAAATGGCCCAAAGGTATTCCAAGTTCAATTTCTTCAATAACTATCTGACGCTGTTCACCTTCTCCAAGCATACTATCCCACATAGGAGTCATAATTGCAGCCGGGTGAACGCTGTTGCACCTGATCTTATAACCCTTTTCAGCACAATACAGCGCAACACTTTTTGTATGATTTCTGACAGCTGCTTTGCTTGAAGCATAAGCAACTGCACCCGGTATTCCAACAACGCCGCTTCTGGATGAAACATTGATAATGCTTCCGCCATCCTTCTTCATAAGCCTAATTGCATACTTGCAACCTAGCATTACACCTGTTGAATTAACTCTGTGAACTTCTTCCCATGATTTCAGATTAGCATTTTCAGCGTCCCAAGGCCCTGTAGACTCTAAAAATCCTGTTATCCCTGCATTATTCACCAAAATGTCAATTCGTCCGTATTTCAACCAAATGTGCTCAGTGAGTATCAACCATTTTTTTTCATCTCCTACGTCCAAATGCATGTATTCGGCATTTTCACCCAATTTTTCAGCAAGTGCTTTGCCTTCTTCGTCCCGGATGTCTGAAATGATTACTGTTGCACCTTCTTTGTGAAACAATTCTGCAGTTGCCTGTCCAATTCCACGTGCTGAGCCGGTAATTAATGCTATTTTATTTTTCAATCTCATAAACTAAAATCAAAAACTGGATCACAGTAATTTTTTATTTGTGTCAAATAATTCGCTCAAAAGTAAAAATGATTTTCAAAAATTCAGCAGATCCATGAACTTTTTATTTGAAGGATGGATTGGTTATAGAGATGGACTATATGCAAACAGTTGTCATGTTTCTTTAGGTTTATGCAATTACTTCCCAAAAAAATAATTCGTTTAAATATTATAAATCAATTTATTACATATAAGACATTGCTCGATGGCTGACATTTTTTACACTACTCATTTTTGAACCTGAGCGTGACGACAATGTTTCAAACTTTTCAAAGACAGTTTTAATAACCTCCTGATTAAGGTCAGGATAACCTAAATGAATATGGTTCTCGCTTTCAAGCCAGTTTTTGATCTCCACTGCGTTTTCTGTCTGAAGTGATGATAAAACGCTTATTCCCAAATCGGCAAGTGCAGTTGCATTGCATTGTTGTTCAAATTGGTTTTTCATCGGAATCACCATCAATTTCTTATTCAAAAAGAGTGCCTCTGCCGGAGTCTCAAAACCGGCGCCGCAAAGTACAGCATTCGCTGAAGCCATGCTTAATGCAAAAGCTTCTGTCTCGATCGGAAGAATGCGAATACCATTGCTTGCTTGTTGTCTTGTACCTGATTTTGAGAAGATGTCTGCTTTCATTCCCTTGATACCTCCTAAAATAGTTGCAATGTATTCATCGGCATAGGCCGGAAGATAAACAGTAAGATGCCCTTTGTTCGTTTTGCGCATTTTTCGGATATCATTTCTGATAACAGGCGTAAATATCGATGGGTTATATGCATCAAAATGGAAGCTTACAGCATCGGGCACAGGCGCATAATACTGAAGAATAAAACTACCAATCCAATTACTTTCTGATGGCATTGGAACAAAAGGTTGAAAAAGGGCTGACTGATGACTAAGGCCAATACAAGGTATTTGTTTTACTCTGCACGACCAGGCTGTAAGTGGCTCAAAGTCGTTTATTACAATATCATAATTTTCGACTGGAATAGATTCATACTCCTTTATTAACCGGTAGATATTCGCCTCAGTAATAGATTTTCGAAAATCTATACCTCCTTGTTTTCCAAAGCTAAAACTTAAGCCTTTGTAAAAGTACTTGATTGGATGGTTCATTTTGATATCAGCCTTGTTTCCGCTTATCAGAATGTCTACATCCCCATATTTTTTTATTTCAGGAAGCAAGGTTTGCGCCCGGCTCAGATGGCCATTTCCCGTACCTTGAATTGCAAATAGTATTTTCATGACTGAAACTCCTCCAACATCAATTTAAACAAAGCTTTTGATTTCATGTCCTCAATTTGAATCATAGCATCTTTTTTATCTTTTTGACCATCTTTTGCAGGAGGTGATAACTGCTGAAAATGTAAACTCCATTTATTATCATCGTACTCCAATGCGGTCAGGTTTTCAATCCAATCGCCTGAATTCAGATAACTGATTTCCTTATTTTCGACTATACTTTTTCTTATTTCCGGGTGATGGATGTGCCCGCATACAATGGCATGATATCCTTTTTTATATGCAAGATGTGCAGCTGTAGTTTCGAAGTTATTGATGTATTTTACAGCTGTTTTTACATTGTCCTTAATTCTTTTCGATAGTGAAATCTTCCCCATCCCAAATATTTTCCTGCCTGAATTCACAACCATATTAATAAAAATCAGACTGTCGTAACCAATGGCGCCTGCTTTGGCTAACCATTTGCTGTGCTTCATAATTATATCAAACACATCACCATGAAAGAACCAATGTTTCTTTCCATTTAGGTTCAAAACCAGTTGATTGACTATATGCAAATTACCAATTTTAAAACCGGCAAACCGTCTCAAAACTTCATCATGATTGCCTGTAATATAGTACACCTTCGTTTTTTTAGATGCCAGTCCGATAATATGTTTTATCACTTTCATATGGGAAGCCGGCCAGTAATTTTTCTTAAATTGCCATATATCGATGATGTCGCCATTCAGGATAAGAATCTCGGGGTGTATTGTTTTCAGATAAGCAAGCAATTCATTGGCACAACAACCTCGCGTACCAAGATGAGTATCAGAAATTACAACGATCTCAACAATTCTTTTGTTATTCATGAGGTATTTTTAAGATAAACCGCAAAGAAAGATAAGTTAACTCATAGATCTATTAGTAAGATGTTAATTGTTAGATAATTAATTGTAAAATTGACTGGTTTGGTTGTATGCTTAAAAAAAGCTCACCTGAATTTCTCTATATATAATTGTAAAGCACTATAAACCAATCATTAAAATTGATAAAGAAAATTATACCAAAAGGAGAAATCTAATAATCCAATTATCACTCAATCAATTGGTCTAACATTTCTATCCTTTGGCAGTCTGCCACACCAACTTTTGGTTTCATTAATTGGTATAATTCACTTTGATATTCCTTCATGCAAAAAAAAATCCCGCCGAAAAATTTCTTTCGGCGGGATAATCATCTGTTGATGCTCAATTGGTATTTAGTATGATGGAGCAGGCACAATCATCTCAATACTTTCGATTTTAGGTCTTTCGCTGTATATGATAAAGACTACAATTTTTTTGTCAAAACTTTGCCATAGATATCTGTGAAAGTGTATACTAAGTTCATGCTTTTAAGCGTGCGAACACGCCAAAACTTTTATTATTCCTGAGAACCTGAATACTTCAAAAACAACAAAGTAATGTCGTCCGATTGCGGAGCGCGGTGCGAAAAAAGTTTAACGTCCTCTACAATGGCATTTATAACTTTTTCGACATCGTTATTTTCAAATGCAGAAAGCAGGTTCCTCAAACGGTCATCCGTATATTCTTCACCTTTGGTATTGAAGGCTTCGGTAACTCCGTCAGTATAAAGCAAAATTCCTTCTTGAGGCTTGATTGTCGTACTTCCGGTTTTAAACTCAATTCCGTCGTACACGCCAAGAACGATATCGCCCAATGATTCCAAAATCCTGTATTGTCCGTTATTGTTCAAAATATAGGGTGGGTTATGGCCAGCATTGGCATATTCCATTTCTCCGGTTTTGGTGTTTAGGATGGCATAAAAAACCGTAACAAACATGCAGGAAACACTTTCGTTGCACAGCAGGTTGTTGACATAGCTCAGACATTCTCCAGGCGACATACCTTTTATTCCTGTGGCGCGGATCAGAGTCCGGCTCACAGCCATGAATATGGCAGCTGGAATTCCTTTGCCGGAGACGTCGCCAATCACAATTCCTACCCTGTCGTTATCGATCAGAAAAAAGTCATAGAAGTCTCCACCAACTTCCTTTGCAGCGACCATAGAAGCAAAAATATCGAACTCTTTTCGATGAGGAAAAGGAGGAAAAGTCTGTGGAAGGATACCTTTTTGTATTTCGCGCGCCACATTGAGGTCCCGTTGAATGGATATCAATTGATCATGCTCTATCACAGCTTTGCGCTGAAGCCTGATTTCTTCCAGTGTTTTGTTTATGGTAATTTCGAGGTCTTCAAAATTGATAGGTTTTGTCAGAAAGTCAAAGGCACCGCGGTTCATAGCTGTACGAATGTTCTCCATATCACCGTATGCAGAAACGACAACTGTTTTAAGCGATGGATTTTTGAGTTCTTTCAGTTTGGTCAAAAGTGTTAAACCATCCATTTCCGGCATGTTTATGTCAGAAAGAATGACGCCGATATCAGGGTACTCTATAAGTTTAGCCAAAGCATCGAGACCATTGTGTGCAAAGACAAAATCGTATTCACCGCTTCTGATATGACGTCTGAAAGTCTGTCTCACCAAAGGTTCAAGATCAACCTCATCGTCGACAACCATAATTTTTACTTTCACATCTAAATCCATTTCCATAGTATAAAGTTTTGTTTGCTAGTGCAGATTTTTAGGGATTGAAATTATAAATTCAGCAAATTCATCCTCAACAGATTCAACTTTCATGCTGCCATGATGTTCTTTTACAATAATATTATAACTTAATGAAAGTCCGAGTCCTGTACCCTGTCCGGGAGGCTTTGTTGTATAGAAAGGGTTAAACACCTTATCGATGACTGCTTGTGGAATTCCCTTTCCATTGTCGTGAATATGTACTTCAAAATGCTTATCGAAATTTTTAGAATGTACTGTAAGTACTGGATTATAAGCATCTTTCAGCAGTATTTTCTTCTCATTCGTGGAGTAACAGGCATTATTGATGATATTCAAAAAAACGCGGCTGAGGTTTTGAGGAATCACCATTACCTGTCCGATCGATTGGTCATATTCAGCATCAATTTTGATATTAAAATTGGAATCCTGTGCCCGCATGCCATGATAACCGAGATTGACATATTCAGCCAGTAAAGCATTCACATCAGTCAGCTGAAATTCACCGGATTTACCTCTCGACTGAAGGAGCATGCCTTTTACAATACTTTCAGCCCTTTTGCCATGTTCATTGATTTTTTGCGCATTTGATTGAATGTCTCCCGTAATTTCAAGCAGATAATCCTTGTCATTTTTGGGCAGCATTTCTGAAAATTTTTCAAGTTCTTCGTTCAATTCATTGGCCAGACTTACTGTGAGAAGTGCAAAATTGTTGACAAAATTGAGCGGGTTTTTAATTTCATGCGCAATGCCGGCTGTAAGCTGACCGATGGAAGCCATCCTTTCAGATTCAATAAGTTGTAAATGAGCCGCTTCCAAAGCATCTTGCTTTTCCTTCAGGGCTAATACAAGCTCTGTAACATCCGGCAAAGCATCTTCTGCTTCCCATTTTCGTTTTGTGTCCCTTTCAATTATGCTTTCTTTCTTTGCTGCTTTCATTAAAGCAAAAAGAAAAAGTACTGCCAGAATAAGAAAACCTGCCAAGGTTAAAATCAGCAAATTTCTTCCCATAATCCATATCTCAGCTGTTGATTCTTTCTCTGACAAAATAATTCCTACTGACAAGTTGGTGGCTCTTAAAGGGGCAACGGCTAAACAAACTTTTTCCTTCGTCAGGAAATTATCTTCGTTGAGTTTAAGTGAAAGAACACCATTGTCGCTCTGTGCAATTAGTTTTATAATTTCTTCCCTGACTTTGGCACCTTCTTCCTTGAAAAGCTTTTTATCAGAATCTATGTTAATCACACTATTTTGCGTTACAACAAATGAATTGTCGGATTCAGAAAAACCGAAGTCATTTAAGAAGTCCTCCAAATAATCCAGAGAAATATCAACTGAAAGAACCCCAAAGAAACTCCTCCGGCCATTCTTAAAACGATACAAAGGAACAGAGTAGACAGGAAAATTCGTACTTTTCCCATTCTGGTCTAAATCTGTTTCACTCCAGACTGCTTTTCCGGTCTCTTTAGGTGAAACATACCAATCCTTCAATGCATAATCAGATTGAGTATTACCGATCATCTTAGACTCAATTTTGCCATTAATGCGATAAAAATAAGACACAAAATATTCTTCAGAATCATCAAAGTAAAAAGATTCAAAAGCAAGTGCAGCGCCATCAATCTCTTCAGTGTTTTCGAGAAAATGCTGTATGAATTCTGTTAATTCTGCTGGTGTATATTCAGCATTCTGAATGTTGTGGGCAAGATAGTCTGTAGATTTTTGTGCTCTGTGCAATACCTTATCCAATTTGGATGCAGTGCTCAAGGCAAGGTTTTCAACATGCTGTTTCTCATTTTTGTCTGAAAGACTCTTTGAAACATTGTAGTTATAGAGAAAAACAATCAAAAATACTGAAGAGAAACCAAAGAAAAATATCAAAATCAGCTTAAAAGCCAGGCTTCTTTCATTTCGAATGAAATCGATTACTTGCTTCATTTTAATTCAATTACTTCTTTTCTAAGCAGTCATACTGATTTAAGAATTCCAGTGAACGAAGGTAAATCATTTTTTTAATACATTTTTGCGGAAAAATAAGGAATTTTAGTTCAGGTTAAGACAAAGGTTGAGTCAATGTTGAGGTTTTGAATGGGAATAAGGCTATTTCTGAGGATGGGCTGGATTCTTACGCAATATAACTCTATAATACAATGATGTTTAGAATTAAATCTTAAGAATTTTCAAACAAATACTTGTCAGAAATATAGAATTAGTTAATTTTGCACCTCCAAATTTGGCGAGGTAGCTCAGTTGGTTAGAGCGTCGGATTCATAACCCGGAGGTCCCGAGTTCAATTCTCGGTCTCGCTACAAAGACCCTGCAAGCATTAGCTGGCAGGGTTTTTCTTTTTCACACCGTCAGATTTTGTTAACAGTTTTCAACTAATTTTGCTTTGATTTAATTGCGCACCAAAGGAAAATGGCGCAGAATAAGGCTCTTGAACTATCAGATTATTCATTATGAAACAAAATATTCCGCTTGCAGAAAGACTCAGACCTGAAAATCTTGATCAATATATCGGACAGGAACATCTTGTTGGTGAAGGTGCCATTCTGCGCAAAGCAATTGAATCCGGGAGGATTCCTTCCATCATTTTCTGGGGACCTCCTGGCGTTGGAAAAACTACGTTGGCATTCATTATTTCCAAATATCTGAAAAGAAATTTTTATGTTTTGAGCGCCATCAACTCTGGAGTGAAAGATGTGAGGGAAGTGATTGAAAAAGCAAAGATGCTACCACAGGCACCTGTATTATTCATAGATGAAATTCACCGTTTCAGCAAATCACAGCAGGATTCTTTGCTTGGCGCAGTCGAAAAAGGCCTCATCACGCTGGTGGGTGCAACCACCGAAAATCCATCCTTCGAAGTGATTGCCCCTCTTCTTTCGCGCTGTCAGGTTTATGTTTTGAAATCACTTGAAAAAGAACACCTCGATCGTCTCACTGATCTTGCAATTGAAACCCTTGAAAAGGAATATAAGATCAAAATTGATGTTTCAGAGCGCGACACACTGATGCAGATCAGTGGCGGCGATGCCCGTAAACTGCTCAACGCCATCGAACTTGTTGTAGATGTTTTGTCCGGCGAAATAACGCCCGGAAACACTTTGACGCTGACAAACGAAAAGGTGCGTCAATGCATTCAAAACAATTTAGTGAGGTACGACAAAACCGGCGAAATGCATTATGATGTGATCTCGGCATTCATCAAATCATTGCGCGGAAGCGATCCGAATGCAGCTGTATATTACCTTGCAAGAATGGTTGAGGCCGGCGAAGATCCATTGTTTATTGCACGCCGGATGCTAATTCTTTCCTCTGAAGATATCGGAAACGCCAATCCGAATGCGCTGTTGCTGGCCAATTCATGCTTTGATGCAGTGAGTAAAATCGGTTGGCCCGAGAGCAGAATTATCCTTTCTCAAACGGCAATTTATCTGGCATGTTCAGCAAAAAGCAACGCAAGTTATCTTGCTATCGGTGAAGCGCAACGTATTGTAAAAGAAACCGGTGACCTGAGTGTACCACTGCATTTGCGCAATGCTCCCACAAAGTTGATGAAAGATCTTGGCTACGGCAATGAATATAAATATTCACACGATTTCTCAGGCAATTTCGCTTTTCAGGAATTTTTGCCGGAAGCCATTAAAGGAAAGAAAATTTACGATCCTGGCACAAATCCCAGAGAAAAAGAAATGCGCAGTACCCTAAGAGCCATGTGGAAAGAAAAATATGGTTATTAGTTTCGGCTTCTATTCGTTTTCGAGTAATGATTTTGCCTCTTCCAGACTGTTGAGCTCATGACCTGGAAGAACAGGATAAGAAAGGTTTAGCTCTTGTAACCGGTTGACAATAATTTCACTCACTGCATACCTCATAAACCATTTGTTATCAGCGGGAATCACATACCAGGGAGCAATTTCAGTTGATGTATTTGAAAGCATGTTACTGTAAGCATCCATATACTCTTCCCAATGTTGACGCTCTTTCACATCTGCAGAAGAAAATTTCCAGTTTCTTGCAGGGTCATCGATCCGCCTCAAAAAACGTCGCTTTTGTTGCTCTTTTGAAACGTTCAAAAAGAATTTTATGATGATTGTTCCATTTTCAACAAGATGTCTTTCGATGTCGTTTATTTGCCTGTAACGCTTATCCCAGAATTCTTTTCCTGCATCTTCGACTTTTTTTATATCGGGTAATCGTTGACGTAAAAGAAAATATGGGTGTACTTTGACAATAAGCACCTCTTCATAGTATGAGCGGTTAAAAATCCCAAAATTTCCGCGCTGTGGCAAGCAACAATAGGTTCGCCAGAAATAGTCATGGTCAAGTTCCGCCTCCGAGGGAGACTTAAAGCTGTAAACCTGCGTTCCCTGCGGGTTCAAACCCGACATCACATTTTTAATTGTTCCATCTTTTCCGGCCGCATCCATAGCCTGAAAAACCAAAAGCACCGAATAACGGTTGTCAGCATAAAGCCGGCCCTGAATGTCAATCATTTTTTCAACATTGTCCTGTAATAGTTTTTCTGCCTCCTTTTTAGAAAAAACTTGAGCTATATAGGCAGGGTCAAAATCAGAAACTTTGTGTTTTTTTCCGGGCTTAGCCAAAAGCTGGTGATCGTTTTGCAGATTGTTCATTTTTTGAGAGTTATACGGCTAAATTAGAAAATTATATTGAATACAATCAATCGTTTTTCTAATAAAAAAATATCGATGAAATAAAATCAAAAAATAAAGAAACGGGAGGTCAAGCACGAAAAATCTTGATTTGAAAGTCAATCTTTATCTGGTTGTAATTGAAGCGCTTCATTATGCTAATAAAATGCAAATAAAAAAGGGCTACAGCTTATTTTTGCTGTAACCCTTTGATTTTAAAGTGACCCCGGAGAGACTCGAACCCCCAACCTTCTGATCCGTAGTCAGATGCACTATCCATTATGCTACGGGGCCATTTTTGAGGTTGCAAAGATAAACATTAATCTTTTTAGATTACAAGGATAATCAGGAAAAAAATGATCTTAACAGCATCTAAAGCATTGAAAGATCTGATAAACTTCAATTGCTCCATTTTTTCGAATTGCCGATAAATGTCAATTTCTGCGTAACAGTCTGAAAGACCTGCTGATACTGTTGCCCTGCTCATCGACAACTGTTACGTTGTGCTGCCCCGGATCAGTAATCTGAATGACCATCTGATGCGTGGAACCTTGTGTGATTCCAATATAGCGTTCATCAAGATGCCAGAACAGGCTAACCCCATGAAGTCTGTGTGCTACCTCAAATACCAATGGATTCAGGTTTCCGGAAAAATCCACCGGCTGATAAATCTGAGCTCCGACGGGCGGATAAATAAATTCCATATCTGACTGTTGCTGAACACATCCCTCTTTTACAGGCGGCAAAGGTTTGTAGGCTGCGTTATTCCGGCGAAAATAGTACTCCATTAAGGGTGGCAGAACAAACCACTTCTGTAGCATAGCTTTTTCATCCGGAAAACAGTCTGCAGGCAGTTGAAACTTACCGCTGGTATCAGTTCGTACCAATTGATGATAGCCGCATAAGGGCACATTCCTGCCGGAAGGAAGGCCGGTAATGACTACAGTTTCATCGCAATTAATTCCGGCATTGAAGCCGCTTTGTTTGCAAACTGTAACCCAATCGACCTTGTCCTCGGGCTGCACAAACCAGTCTTGCTGCGGAGGCAATACTGAGACAATATCAAATAAAACCGGCGCCGCTGCTGCAACTCCAGTAAGACCGGGACGGCCGGTTCCATCAGCATTTCCAGCCCAAACGGCAATAACATATTCGGGAGTATAACCGACAGCCCATGCATCTCGAAAACCAAAGCTGGTTCCTGTTTTCCATGAAAGTTTCAGGTCTCGGCCATCATAAGTCCAGCCGCTTTCTGTTTCCGGACGGTTAAGTTCTCGCAACACATTTGATGTCAACCATATGGCCCCCGCATCTATTGGAAATTCGGATTGGTTTTCCGTAAAAAGAAGTGTACGGGCCATTTTACTATAAACCTCAGAAAGTTCCCAAAGATTCACCTCTCCCCCGCCCAGAATCATGGAAAGCCCATAGTGCGAAGCAGCTTTATCAAAACTTGTGAAGCCCAGATTTATAAGTAGTTCGTGAAAGCGTTCGATGCCATACTGACGCAAAAGCTGGACAAAAGGTATGTTTAAAGAACGTCTTAATGCTTCATCAGCTGCAATAGCACCATCATAGGATTCATCAAAATTTTTCGGGCTGTATCCTGCAATCCATGACGGAATGTCGGGCAAAAGACTTTGTGGATGTATCAGACCATCCTGCAAGGCGGAAGCATATAAAAATGGTTTCAGTATACTTCCCGAACTTCTTCGCGCCTGCACCATGTCGTTGTAGCAAAATGCGACATCACTTTTGCAGGGAACATTGCCATGATAAGCAAGAATTTTTCCGGTTGAAGTTTGTCTGATGATGACAGAAAGGTTATTTATCTGATTGTATTTTAATAAGTTGTGATGTGTTTGAATCACCTCCCCTGTCAGCTTTTGAAGTTGTGACTGAATAGCTGTTTCAAATAGTTTATTTCCCTGGTTTTGCCTCAGAAACTCAAGATAATGGGGCGCATTATCCGGCAAGGCCTTTGGCTCTGCGGGCAATGGTTCCTCCAATGAAAGTTCATAAGTAAGCTGATCTATAATATCATCAGTATATAAACGCTTCAGAAGTCTGTTCCTCTTTTGCTCAAACAAACTGCGGTTTCTTTGCAGACTGACCAAAGAAGGTGCATTGGGCAGTATTGCCAGCGTTGTGGCTTCAGCCCATGAAAGGTCATTAGGAGGCCGCCCAAACCAACGCCATGATGCAGCTTCAAGTCCAACAACATTGCCACCATAGGGAGCATGCGTTGCATAGAGCAAAAGAATCTGCTCTTTGTTATGAAAAAATTCAAGTGAAACTGCTCTGAAAAGCTCTGTCAGTTTTTCGGTCAAGGTTCTTTTTTGTGATTTACGTGATAATCGAATCACCTGCATGGTTATCGTTGAACCTCCGCTGATTACCTTATTGCTTTGAATGTTTTGGATCATAGCCCGAAAGATGGCAACAGGATCAAACCCGGGATGATAGTAAAAACGCTTGTCTTCAAAAGTAAGGAGCACTTTTTTGTATTTCTCAGGGATTGAATCAGGAGCCGGAAAGCGCCATTGACCATCTGATGCAATTCTGGCACTCAAAAGTTGTCCGTCAGCAGCCTTGATAACAGCGCTGTAGGGATCATCAAATAGTTCAACAGGTCTGAAAAAAAGTATAACAGCGAAAAGAAAAGCAAGCAATGCCAATGAAATCAACTGCCAGTATTTTAGCTGCTTAGTCTTAAAAATGTTAAAAGTTGAGTTCAGTTTTTTCATCAGCCAATAACATTTTCAGTTCGACTTACCTGAAGATTTCTAATTCATCTGCAAAGTCATTAAAAACTAAGGCAATGGAATCAAAGCAATCTTTGGCAGCCAATCAGAATTTTTGCAGCTTTTGTGAAGCAACGATTTTTCCATCACTACTGAAAGCTTTAATCATATATATGCCGGGTTTCAGACTTGAACTGTTATAATTCATTTGCTGATTAACTGTAAAACTATCCAGCTTTTTACCCATCAAATCATAGATTTCGACATTCACAAAGGTATCAACTTCAATTTTTATCTGATCGCTAAAAGGATTTGGTGCAGCACTAAAGCTGAAGCCGCTCAGTTCGCTGATTCCCACAGCAGAACAACTCTGAGGAATCGCACCATGCTGCAGCAGTTTATCGATGAGTACCTGAGCGGTATTTACTGGCCATATGTCTTTTTCAACGATCTGCCTGTTGGGAGCGATAAGAATAATTGTCGGGTAAGCACCTATCTGATAGGTTGTTGTAATTCCCCATGTATTCGGAACCATAGGATAAGTATAGCTGTGCGTTGCAGCATAATTTTGAACTGCTTCCATATTATCCTGTGAACTAATGGAAAGGAAAATTACATTGCTCGAATTGCATCCGAAATGCTCAAATGTAGCCTGAAACTTTGGTGCAAAAACCTGACATGGGCCACAGTTGACAAAGAAGAAATCGATGCATACATATTTTCCTGCGTCCAGATAACTGAATAAATTATGCTCGACACCTGTGATGTCAGTAACCGTGAAGTCGACAGCAGTATTTAATGGTGTTTGGGCCTTCACTCCAATCATAAGTATTATTGCAATTGCAAATACAAGTAGTTCTTTTTTCATTTTCCTATTGATTAATTAATTTCATGTTTGCTTAATTTTTTTCAAAAGTAAAGAATTCTGTTTTTACTTTCGCAATATATTCACCCAACCACCTCCGGCAGAAGCACCAAAAGCATTGTCATACATGGCTTCACATCTAACGGCCGGAAGGAGAAAACGTCCTTCATAGGTTGCAATTAATTCAGTTTTAAATGTTCTTTTTGCACCCGAAGCCAAATCAAAGAAATGAACTACCCTGTCGTCGCGGATATCTGAATAGTCAGCATTGCCAGCACTTTGTTCGATATCGCTGTGCAAACGGGCATTGACAATTTCCCATCCTGCAGGAATCAACTTACTTAAAGCCAGGTACTCCAACCGTTTTCCACTTGTGTTTTTCACCTCTGCAATCATCGTTAAAGGTGTGCCCTGACGCAAAGATGCAGGGTCGATGGTTTTATTTGCAGCATCTACATAACGGATATTGAGCGCAAGGCCCTTTTCGAATGTAGGGAAGTCATCAGCGGCAGGAATACCAGAAGTTATCCAGTTGATATAGATAGGTTTATCAGCAGTATTCTGAACTGTTACTTCACTTGATGAAGCGTTAAGTTCTTGCATATATAAAGTATTTGAAAGACTTATCTGCTCACTTTTTCCCTGACTCCAACTGAAACTTGCTTTGCCTGATTCATTGTATTTCTTTGCAAAAAGCTGCCATGCATAAAGACTCCACGCCGTCGACTGGGTACTCAGCCAATCATTTCCACTTAATGCATCTGCAAGTTCTTTTACCAAAGGGAAGGCAAGTGCTTCTTCGTTGAGAAGCAGCAGCGTTTCAAGCCGCATTGCTTTATTTCTGAGTTCTGATCCGAACGTAATGCTTTGATTGTCATCGAGGAATACTCTTTGCCCACTGCCTAAAGCCAGCTGACGGGCTGCATTCTCTTGTCCTGCAACCGCATAAGCAGCTGCCAGCACATCTGCAGCCTGCTGTGAAAGTTTCGGATTTTCGCGCAATCTGTTCATGGCATTGATCTGCTGCTCCCCAGCCAAAGCTAAGGCATAGAGCCTGTAGGCCTGAAGGAGGTCATTCAGAATCCGGTCTGCGTGTATCTCAGGCTGCCACTTTTGTGCTTTGCTTCCCTGATTTTTTGCCCATAGGTTTAAGAACATTGAAGGAACAGCAAAATTCTCTCGTGAAGCGAGCGTCATGAAATGTCCGGCATAGATGTCAGACCATTCGTTAACGTAGATGGAACCAGGCCAATAAGCAACACTTCCATCAGCGCGCTGCCTTGCAGTTACTTGCCGGATTGCACTTTGAACCGAATTATTCAGACTCAGTTTTTCTTCTGCCTCAAGTTTCAATGTTTTATCCAGATAAAGCTGTGCAAATCCTTGAGAGACTATCTGTTCGATACAGCCGTATGGATATTGAAGCAGGTAATCCAGGCGACTTTTCAAGTTAACTGCTGGTAGCGAAGAAACCTCCATTTGTGCCTTCTGCGTTTTTGGTTCGCCGGGGAAGATCAGGGTATGTGAAATGCTTTCACCTGCCTTCAAAAATGCCTGTTCATTCTGGTAAACGCGTGTATTTGGATTTTGTACTGCAATTTCCAATTCATGCTTGGCATCATTTCCGGCGCTGTTTGCTGAGATAGAAATTTTGCCTTTTCCTGAAGATGATGCAGCCTGAAGCTTAAACCAAACCAATTTTTCGCCTTCCTTATCGAAACTTATGCTTTGTTTTGAAGGCTCAGTCAAAGTCAGACTGCCTTCTGCTTTCACGGATACCTCAACTGAGTGAGCTCCTTTTATGGATGAAAAAACAGTTACAGAAAGCATTACTTCATCTTTCTGGCGTAAAACACGAGGCAATGTCCCCAAAACCATCAGTGGTTGTTTCACGGCCATTGTCTTCTCCGCTTTTCCGTATGCATTTTCGGAAACAGCAATCAACATCGCTTTCACAGAACCAATATAGTTTTCAATTGTAATTGTATGCTTATTCGTTTTCCCTGACTTCAGTTCAACAGGTCCGAAAACACGCACCACGGGGACAAATCGCGACTGACGCATCTTTTCCCTGTCGGGCAGGGATTCGTCACCGCCGATGGCAAAAATCTGTTCAATTTTTCCGCCGTAAGCACCCAACACAAAATCGTACATGTCCCATGTTTTTATTCCGAGGGCTTCCTTTGCATAGAAAAGTGCATGTGCATCGGGTGCCTTAAAGTTCGTCAGATCAAGCAATCCCTCGTCAACGACTGCCAGAATATAGCTCATGCTCTTGCCATTTTGTTCACTGACAGTGATATCAAATGCAGTGCCTGTTTTGGTTTCCTCTGGCATTTTTATGACAGGGTTCAAACGCGATTTGCTGTCTTCCACCAAAAGTGAAACAACACCATAAGAGCGCACAGGCATGTCATTTTCAACCAGTTTCATCGGTTGAAGGAGGGTAATATGTACATATACATTCGGACTGAAAAGTGATGTAAGCGGCAGGCTGATTTTTGTTTCTTTTTCTGTCGTTTCTACCCACCATGACTGCAATTGCTGACTGCCGTTTTCGAGACTGACAAGGGCTCTGCCTTTTACAGGACTTGAAAAACTGATGACAGCCTTTTCGCCGGTTTTATAACTTTCCTTATCGGTGCTCACAGATAGCAGACTTGCGCCGCCTTCAGCTTTTCGGCCGGAACGTGAATACCAGTCAGGCCAGTCAACATAAATCACCTGTCCTGTGCTATGACCGCCCTTTTCGTCGGAAACGCGTACAAAGAAATTGCCCCATTGAGGATGCTTTGGTGTCCATTGAAACGACCCTTTGCCGTTGGAGAGGATGATTTCATCTTCATAAATTTTTTGCGCATTATATGTGCTAACATAATCGGCTCTGTTGCTGTTGTCGCCCGACCACCACCACGACCAGTCAAGTTTAAAAACTTCAACTTTCAGGGATTGTGAACCACTATATTTTCCATCAGGTGAGACACTTACAACATCAAACTGCTGAGCCTGATCTGTTGTTATATAGCCTTCTTTACCCGGTTTGGGGACTGCCAAACCAATATATTTATTGAAAGGGTGAAAATCAAGCGTATGTGTGGCAATTGAGAAATCACCTCCGGGTTCGGTTACCCGGGCAAGCCAGGTCATCCGCAGTTTTCCCTTTGAAGAACGGTAGTCCGGAAGATTTAATTTGAAATTCCAGAGACCTGAATCATTTGTTTTCCCTGTTTGTAAATCTTTATCAGTTTCAAAATACTTTGAAGGGTCGCTGAAAACAAAGCCTGATAAATTGTTGAATTTCAATTCTGAAGCACTGACAGTCCTTTCAAGTGACACATCCATTCCGGCAGCTACAGCGCCATGAAGCCAGTTAACTTTCAGGTTTACTGATCTGTTGCGTTCAGTATTTGCAATGCTTTCCCTTCCAAAATCAAAATTGATTTTCAAGCGGTTTGGTTTGATCGTCTCAACGCGGATACGTTTTGAAAAGCTTGCACTTCCCGCTTTTATGGAGGCATTCCAGACACCCGTTGGCGCATCAGGGGATGTGGGCACTTTGAAAAGGCACATTCCATTGCTTAATTTTGTTTGGGTCTGACGTGCAACAAGCTGTTGCTTTGCATTGGTCAATTCCAGCACAACAGGATAGTTTTCTGGCAGTTGCATCTCGCCGGATTTCAAAATGAAGCCGATAAAAAGCGTATCTCCAGGTCTGTAAACACCCCTTTCGTTGAAAACAAAGCCTTTCATTCCACCTTGAATCTGGTTTCCACTCACATCAAACCTGCCTAAAGAAAGGGCAGCACCCTCATCAAGTTTCAGAAATGCCCGCTGCTTTTGGGTGGATGCAACTGCAACAAAAGGTGCAATATCGCCCGCTTTAAGTTTAACCATGCCCAAAGCATTGGTCAATCCGACTGCAATAGATTGTTGCTGATAATCAAACAATTCAACTTTCACACCTTGCAATGGCTCGGTCGTTTCGAGTTTATTCACATAGAAGTTGTACTCCTTTGCAGCCGGATTCAGCTGTTTGGCGATTAAACCGATATTGGAAGCCAATAAATTACGGCTTGGAAAACGTTCGTAATAATAGTAGCTGTTATCGCATGGATCATCGCGCTTATACCAGCTGAAATCATTCGGATAGTAATAGGAAGGGTCGTAATAGTAACCATCACCCCAAATCTTTAATTCATCTTCTGTAGGGCCGGGAGATTCTTTTTTCAATTCACCGGTTATTTCTCCGCAATTCCAAAGTGCATATTCTTTTTTGAAAGTAAGCATCACACGGTACAACGAAGCCTCATCCTTGCCGATAAGTTTATCAAGATCAACAGCATATGTCTGCCATTGCATATTGGCAGCAGAGTTTTCATTCTGAAGAATAATTTGTTCACGGGCAATGATACGACCCACTCTTTTTAAGTCGGAACTACCATCTAATGTATTCCACTGCAAAAACTGCAGCATATTTTTCTCAAAAATCTTAATTATCTGCACATCCACTGCCCTCAGACCCACTGCCTGAAAAGGGAGTACGCGACTACCCTCCCCTGCCAAAATTGTGCTGTTGCCAACAAATTTTACTTCAGGTTTCAATAGCTCAAAACTTATCTGTTGGATGAAATCATCTGAAATGACATTTCCACTTGCATTTCGTATGCCGGAAGCAATCTGTAAATCAAATCCGCCGGTGAGTGCATCCGTTGGAAATGCTGTTATTTTATTTTTCGAAATGCTGTAGTTTAAATGCTGATCCGGACTGAGGCTCACTAAGCCTTTCAGGTTCTGACGATTATCAAGGTAATCGCTGAACCAGATGTGAACGGCCTGAGAAGGTAAATGCTGCACTTCGATTTTATTCACCGAAAATTCACCTTTGGCGGGCACGGCTATTTCAATTTTGCCTGAAGATTTACTGCCAATTACAGAACCTTCCCAGGCAAGTTGCAGGCTGTACTCTTTGTCTTTTCTGCGAATACTGTCAGCTGAAAAAACAATTTTCTGCGGGTTTGATCCGGCTTGAAAAGTAAATTTCTTTTTTTCGCTTTCAGTATTGAGCGAGAGCAAACCATCGAGTTTTTCGGGTGAAACGGCTTCAGAGAAAATTATGGATCCTGTAAGCTGGTATAAACCTGGTTCAGATTCAGAATTTACATTCAAAACAGTTGAACCTAATTCAAAAGTTAAAGGAAGTGTCTGTATATTGAAGCGAAAAATGTGAAAAGCTTCAGGAAGGCTGATCAGTTTGTTCAAAAAGAAACTCACTTCAATCTGCTTGTCGCGGGGCCATTTTCCTTCCGGAATGAACCGGATCGTGCGATTGTCAATCCAATAGGATTTACCTTTTACAGCTGGCTTAAAGCTAAAAAGTGTTTCAAGTACTTCAGTGCCTGTCTCTCCCGGAGATTTCGCATCTACGGCAAGGGTGATGTTGACCGGCGCATCTGACGGCAAAATTCCATGCGAATAATCACTGATGTAGGCAGCAAAATCCGGATTCGGCATACTTTTTTTTGATTGTCTTTCGCATGAAAAAAATAAAAATGACATGCTTATAACCAACAGACTCAATAAACGGAAGGCTTTCATGATGAAATTGTTTTGGCTGGCTAAGGTAAGGAAAAAAGACTGGCACAGTCTAAGGAAAAAAGATAATATACCAACACAATCTGAACAGGATTTCAGTAAAAAGCGACAACCATAAATTAAACTTCAAAAGAAAAGTTTCGTCAAAAGAAAATCGAAAACCCAGAAGAATCAATCATTCCGAAATCAGCTGTAGAGCTGCTTTCTTTGCTCTTTCAGGCGTTCATCGTTGATATAATCATCATAATCCATGAGCTTATCAATCATGCCATTCGGGCCAATCTCGATGATGCGGTTGCAGATGGTCTGTATAAACTGCTGATCATGTGAAGACATCAGAATATTGCCTTTGAATTTTATCAAAGTATTGTTAAATGCCTGAATTGATTCAAGGTCGAGGTGGTTTGTAGGCGTATCGAGCAGCATCACATTGGCGTTTCTGATCATCATGCGGGCAATCATGCACCTCACTTTTTCGCCCCCTGAAAGCACGTTGGCTTTTTTATAAATCTCCTCCCCTGAGAAAAGCATTTTGCCTAAAAAGCCTCTCAGATAAATCTCTGTTGTATCCTGCGAAAATTGCGCAAGCCAGTCGATCAAGGTGATGTCGCTTTGAAAAAGATGATCATATTCAAGCGGCAGATGGGCCTTCAAAATCGTTTGACCCCAGTTGAAAGTTCCGCTGTCAGGCGTTTCATGGCCTTTCAGAATCTCGAACAAAGCTGTCATTGCACGCGTATCTTTTGAAAGAAAAACAACCTTGTCGTCTTTCTGAAGCATGAAACTCAATCCGCTGAAGAGCAATGTGCCATTCATACTTTTGCTGAGATTTGTTACCTCAAGAATGTGATTTCCGGGTTCTCTTTCAGGCGTGAAAATTATTGCAGGATATTTACGTGTTGAAGGCTTGATCTCTTCAATATTCAGTTTCTCAATCATTTTTTTGCGGCTTGTAGTCTGCTTCGATTTTGAAGCGTTTGCACTGAAACGTGCAATAAACTCAAGCAGTTCTTTTTTGCGGTCTTCAGCTTTTTTGTTCTGATTCTGCATTTGGCGCAACGCCAGCTGACTCGATTCATACCAGAAAGTATAATTTCCGGGGAAAAGCTGAACCTTATTGAAATCAATATCAACGATATGCGTACAGATGGCATCCAGAAAGTGCCTGTCGTGCGAAACCACCAACACAGTATTGTCAAAATAGGAAAGATAGTTTTCGAGCCAGTTCACTGTTTCAAGATCGAGGTCGTTGGTGGGCTCATCGAGCAATAAATTGTCAGGTTTTCCAAAAAGCGCCTGTGCCAGCAATACTTTCACCTTTTCTTTAGCACTCAGGTCGCGCATAAGTTTTTGGTGAGATTCCTCTTTAATGCCCAGTCCGCTCAAAAGATTTCCGGCTGCGCTTTCGGCATTCCAGCCGTCCATATCCGCAAACTGCTCCTCCAAAGTTGAAGCCCGGTGACCATCTTCTTCCGTAAAATCGGTTTTAGAATAGATGGCATCTTTTTCGCTCATAACTTTCCACAACTGCTCATGACCCATCAAAACGGCTGATAACACCGGAATATCATTATATTCCGAGTGATTCTGACGCAGCACCGAAAGCCGCTCACCCGAACCTAAACTTACATTTCCATTGGTACTTTCCATATCACCTGAAAGCATTTTGAGGAAAGTTGATTTGCCGGCACCATTGGCGCCAATAATGCCGTAACAGTTGCCGGGTGTGAATTTCATGTTCACATCCTGAAATAAAACTCTTTTCCCGAATTGAATACCCAGGTTTGAAACTATAATCATCTAAATTGCAATTTTTTAGGTTATGATGGGCCTGCCATTATTAATTGAGCTGCAAAAGTACAGCTTTAAAGTCAATAAACGAAAATATGGTTGCACTTTAGCGGTGATGGATAGAATGGGTCTGCGACAACGTGTTGTATTGCATAGCATTGATCTGTTGGGTGATGCCACCCACCGTCAGTGTTGTGAAGGTTGGCCTCCAATCAAAGTCGTAAATTAGGAAAAAGAATAGTCATAGGCGGGGTAAAAATGTATTCGAAAAAATGCATTTTGTCAATTTTCTTAATTACTTTAGCACAGTTTCCAAAGAAAACAAACAATGAGTTAATATCAAGCATTTCATCTCAATTAGATTTACAAAGACACGAAAAACACAATTAAACTTGCTGCCAAATAGATAAATACCAGCCATCCATTTAATGTTTTAAACTTTTCATCTTTCCATTGTCCATTTAACTTATCGTATTTGTTTTTGTCATACAGAAATAAATTCATTGTGATGAAAAATAGACCTATTACAATTATTGTAGTTTTTGTTAGTTTAGTCTCTGTATAAGACAACAAAATTGAAAATATAGCTATTGTGTTGAATGCTTGGCAGGCAGAAACAATTACATTTCCTGAAATATAATACCCTGTGTTGTCTAAAAATTTATAAGCATTAGATATTCTGTAAAAACAATAGTTGAAAAATTTCATATAACATGACCTCCCGATTATTTAAATGGCATTACCGATGGATAACCTTCAATTCCCATCTGAATTTGAGGCGTCAAAACATCTTTACGCCAATTATTATGCAAGGGTTTTCCTACTGTTCCCCAATATATTGAAATACCTGCACCAATTGGTCCTCCAAATAATCTGACCCCCCCAATAAATGTACCAAAGCCGTGTTCCACTTTATCCTCTAGTGTTTGAGATTGGGAATATTCATATCCAGAAGATTGAATTGACATTAGACCTCCTGCATTTACTGACCAGCTTTCTTCTTCGCTGTCGGCGGCATTTTTTGTAAAGGCCATGCCAAAAGGATAGTAGTCGTTGGTTTGCTTGAGGTTGCCGCTGCTGCCTCCGGCTTGCATCACAATACGCACATTGCCAAGATGATCGGAAAGTGTGTAATAAAAAGTATCTTCACCATTCTTGCCCAAACTTTTATAGCCGTCTGCATGCCTGATGCGGCTGGGCTGGTGTTGACTGAGCATGAGCTCGTCATAGTAGCTTTCGTTGAGGGGTTTGACCATGAATCAAATTTAGGAGTTTTTTACTGAAAGTGGGTTATTGTTAATCAAAATAGTAATGGCCGGCATGAAGTCAATGAAAATCACCATTGACCATATCTTAAAAACTCATCCTTTTTAGATTTAAACAACCTAAACTTTTTAAGTTGAAGACCTGATAATGTAGCTGTCTTTATTTCATTACTGAAAATATAATATTCATTATCATTAATGAAGTACAGACAAGGTTCACAACTATCATTAATAAAAAATGCATCATAGCTTTTTTTAAGATCTGCAAATAACGAATCATTTTTTTTGCTATTGTACTCTGGAATAATGTGGTATGCTAACCCCGCTACATTAAAACCAATTATTAACATATTAGAATCATTCTCAATTTCATATATATCACCACCGCTATGAATATAGTTTTCTAATAGATTGGTGCAAAATTGATTATGATTTCTAAAAACATTGAAAGAATTACCAATTTCACAGTCAGACTCATAAACGAAATGTTCATGTTGTAAATAATCGCCTTTGACAGGATAAATCATACTATCTTTATAAAAACGAATCGAATCCAAACAGTACATATCAGTTAAATCAACGCAAATAACAGGTTCCTTTTTTGAATAATAAACCATGACTGTTCCCTCAACTATATCAGCCTCACGAACAGAGTTTAATAAGATTAGACTAACAAAAATTAATAATTTAATCATTTTTGTAAAAGTTTTGGATTCTGTCGACCTGTGTTTGTTCTTGAATGTGTTATTAAAATAGTCCCTTTTGATATTTTATTGTCGGTAGCATACTTCACACCTGGGGTAAGCGAAAGTACGAAAAATTTATTGACTGTGGTGTAGATCGGCCTCCAATCGTGGTCGTGAATTAAGAAAAAGAGTTTTATTTGTAGACTGGCATTGGTTCATAGGTCAAAAATAATCATTTCTCTTGTACTTTTATTTGATCAAAAGTATTATTGTAGAAATACAGAAAAACTGTACTTTTCGCCGGGCTGGGTGCGCAGGCCGGTATGAATGGGGAGCAGCGCCAGGCGTGAATCAACAATCAACAGGAAATCTTGCAAGGCAGCCCCTCCTCAAAGGGGCTGTTTGTAAAGTGCCATGCTAAGACATTTTGTTTGAAAAGTGCTCAACTTGCAAAAGCAATATTCATTTCGGGCTAATGCATGGCACTTTATACAACCTTGCTTAGATTTCCGTTGATTGTTGAGAGCGGGGAGGCCCCGTGATTCATGCTTGATCCACCCAAGGCGGACACAGTCTTTGGTACTTTCTATCAAGAGAAAGTACAGAAAGAGTTGCTATTAGACTAACGTTGTATTGTATAGCATTGATTTATTGGGTGATACCGCATTTTTATAATATTGGACTCACAAATTTTCAACTAAATTCAGGCACTTTTCCGGCCAAGATGGAAATCGATTGGATAAGATGGTATACACTTAAAAAAGATTGCAATGCACCAATTGACAATTGCTCGTACAATTTTCAAAATCATGACAACAAAGTAAAAAAGCATATTAAAATAGGAGGTTATGGTTGCGAAAACTTTTTAACATCAAAGATCATGTTAAAAGCCAAGGAAGATATAACCATATACGCTTCTTTTGAAGTACCTTTGGGAACAGGTCTTGACCTGGATGTTCGTTTCTGTTATTAAATAACTTTATACTATGAAAAGAATATCACTCCTTTTAATATCTTTCTGTTTGCTGGTGGCCTGTAATAAACAAACCCCACCCACCGAAGGCCTTTATCTTGGCACATTCAATGGCCGTTGTGTTGTTTTGGAGGATACCATACACATCACACGTACTGTTTACATCCAAATTAACAGCTCGTCCAATAAAGAGCTCGTATTTTATCACAGTGAAAATGGCGAATCAGGAATTGAATCTGTCGTGCAATTGGATGGAAAAAATATCAAAGGGACAATTAAAAGCTGGGTAGTTCGCGCGTGGCAGCACAGCCCAACAACCCATATTTCTCATATCCATAAATTCATAGAGATCGTAGGCAGATGGGAAAAGCTTGGCGGAGAATATGTGATAACAGGAAAATTCAATTCCATTTACCATTTTGTTTCAACTGCTGAGAACATCAATGAAGAGTATACTGTTGAAGGAAGTTTTATTATTAAACCCAATAAAGATTAAATTATGAAAAAACTAACTTTAGGGTTTGACGCGAATGCTAGCAATAAAGCATCAGATTTCTGAGAAAACGAAAATCTCACGAAAGCAACGTTGAGCATCACACCCAGCAATATTGACCTAACCATCCCTATTGTCATCATCTAAGTTTTGTTGTTTTGAAAATGCTTATGTTTAACCCATCCTTTTTATTAAGTTCACTGAAAACAGTATGCCGGGATAGTTGTCTGATAAATCAGCGTTGACCCCGGTTTCTGGCAAAAACAGAACAAACGATTTGCTCAAAAATTGTTGTGAATATAGCTGCCTACTCAAAAATCTCCAAATCCAATGTCATCATAACGGTCATATTACAGTTGCAATCCTTGCAATCTGGTATGGTGCAGTCACATTTTACAAATGGAGCAGTTTCGGTGAAACCAACAGAACAGACAGCACACGGATCGCCCTTGCAACTTAGGGTTGAACTGCCCATCCCATTCATATCCATTGTTTTGGCGAATGAACTTTTCTCATTCAAAACATACACTTCACCATCATGAAGCATAGCTATTATGCCAATGCTTGAAATGTTGCCCGAATTTCCTTTCACGGTCGTACCAATGTACACATGCTTTGCATCGGGATGAATGGTGGCAATGATTTCACCAATTGTTCCGTCATTTTGCAATTGATGCCTGAAATAATCCACCAGAGCGACCACCTTTGTGAGCACTACCTTTTCATGCTCCAGCTTGCCCACCACCACTTCATTCGTTTCCTGTGCACGGACAAACATTGCTGCGAATAAAATCACTGCCATTCCAACTAAATTTTTTGTTTTCATAAAGATTTGTTTTTGTTGTTGATTATCTGTTTCCCTGCCATTTTACATCCGGCAGGTAAGGGATGCTTTTCCACTCTCGCAGTCGATGAAGATTTTTTTTCTATTGATCAAATTGTTCTATAATGTTTCAATTTAAAATGCGTCTTCAAGTTGACAAATTGACTAGCTATATGACAAGGACCAAAGTTAAACCATTAACGATTCATTAATACCCTGAGCAGTCAAAAACGCACATTAAAAATGAACTTATTTTCACTTTTTTTGAAATTGTTTTTTTAAGTGATTGATATGGAATATGTTAAAGGTATATTGAAAATACACTTTTTCCGATTTTTCATCTTCATTCTTGAAAGTGACTAGTCCATTGTCAGAGATAGAATCACAGCCTAATTTCAATTTGTTGGACTAAAGGGAAAATGCAGTCGGGCTTATAAGATTCACAAAACTAAAAGAAGTTGCAAACAGCACTGTTTCATTCTATCTTTGTCATCAAACATATATGATTATGCATTTTGATTTTCATAATAACGACACTATCTGCGCCTTGTCAACTGCACCCGGGATGGCTGCTATTGCGGTGCTGAGAATCTCGGGAGAAAAAACTTTTGAGATTGTAAACAAGATCTTTAAGGCCAAATCAAAGCATTTTTCAATTGAAAATGCCCAAAGCCATAAAGCATGGTTTGGAACTATTTTTGACGGCGACCAAATGCTCGATGAAGTGCTTCTGACAATTTTCAGGAAACCCCACTCCTATACCGGCGAAGATATTGCTGAAATCAGTTGTCATGGTTCGGTTTATATTCAGCATCAATTGTTTGGACTGATCATGCAAAACGGCGCTCGACCGGCTACTGCAGGCGAATTCACGATGCGCGGCTTCGCCCATCAACGTTTCGATCTGGCTCAGGCAGAGGCTGTTGCCGACCTCATTGCAAGCAATTCAAAAACAACACACGATCTGGCAATCAAACAAATGCGTGGCGGTTTTTCGGATAAAATCAGTATGCTCAGACAACGTCTTGTTGATTTTGCTTCACTGATTGAACTTGAACTTGACTTCGCTGAAGAAGATGTTGAATTTGCCGACCGAAATGAATTCTATCGTTTGCTCAACGAAATTCAGACAGAAATCAAGATTCTTACAGACAGTTTTCAGACCGGAAATGTCATCAAAACAGGTATTCCTGTTGCAATTATCGGTAAACCAAATGTTGGAAAATCGACTTTGCTCAATGCTGTGCTGAACGAAGAAAGAGCCATCGTGAGTGAAATTCCGGGAACAACACGCGATGTGATCGAAGATACTATTATCATTGAGGGTTACAACTTCAGGTTTATCGATACGGCCGGACTTCGCGATTCGGATGATATCATCGAAAACATGGGCATTGAACGTACTTATGAAAAAATTAAGCAGGCGTCTATCATACTTTATGTGTGCGACTTAGCCAACTGCAAAGGGGAGTCTGCCACTGAAATGCTCGAAGAGTTTCGCTCTTTCATTCAGGACGATAACAAGCATTTTATTCTTATCGGCAATAAAATTGATGAACTGGATGAAATTCCGGGGCATTTCAAAGAAATGGTTGAGCTGGAAACGATTTTCGTTTCGGCCAAGCGCAAAGAAAATATCCAATTAATTGCAGATAGTCTTGTGAAAGCTGTTAAAAATCTGACTTTAAATGCTGATACCATCGTGAGCAATGCACGCCATTACCATGCGTTGAAAAAAGCCTCCGAAGCCTTATTTTCTGTAGAAAAAAACTTCAGGGAAGGACTTCCTACAGATTTGATTGCTATTGATATCAGAACAGCTTTACACTATCTTGGAAGCATTACAGGTCAGATAGTTACGGAAGAATTGCTACAAAATATCTTTGGTAAATTTTGTATCGGAAAGTAATTTTTTGTTTTGGAAAACCTGATCTGAAATTGTCTTTTCAGAATTTCATTAAGAGACTATCTCAAAGTTAGGAACTGATTTAATTTGTTTAGATTCCCAGTTCAACTTGAAAGACGAGCAAAAACTGGTCTGAACCAAAAACATGAGAAGCATAGCTTTGTTGGCTGCGCAACCCGGTAAACAACTGAAATTTAGTAAGATGCTTTTTTACATATTTATTAACGCCTAAAAGATAGTAAGTGTCTTTCATGCTGTAGTTTCTGATTTCTTCTCCGGGTAAAACCACCGAATAGCGTGCTGCGATTTCCCATTTACTTTCCTTAAAACAATAACTCAATTGCGTATTGATACCTTCGCCAGTATTGACTAATGAAAACATGCTTGAATCAGCTTTATTATAAGTAATTGCTGAGCCATCAGTTGTGCGGCTGATATATTCTGAGGAGAGCGCCCATCCGTGATATTTGAGCAAAACGTCTGCAAAAACCGAATTCATATTCCGGCTTTCATACAGACTGCTTCCGGTGGTTCCTCTTGTGCGCATTGCTTTTTGATTTGTTGCATATCCGGCAGAAAGCGCTAACTTAGGTGTTGTTTCATGCTCCAGGTCACCTTCAGAGAAATCGCTGTCGTTGGTAAATTTTCCAAAAGGCAGCAGTTCTATCCTGCCGGTATACATCAATCCGTTGTTGGTTCTTACTTGATTTCGCCCATCGCCTGTAGAGACAGCCGCTTTAAAATTATAGAACAAATGACCCACATTATTGCTATAGTAACCAAAAAGACCAAAATCCCGGTCCAGCGTATAATTTGCATTCACATTCGATCTGTCAAAAAACTGCTGCTGCCCGCTTGATATGATCCGTTGCCTGTTGCCGGGAAGCTTGCCCTGACCAAAACCTACATAGAAATTTGGGTTAAAACGGTAATAAACCATTGCATCACGCACAACATTAGCCATATGCGTATTGTCCCAATCCTGATCACCGCGTGAAAAAGAAAGTTGAATGTAGTAGGTGATTTTTTGATCAAGGATATATCCGTCAAATCTGAGTCTGAGACGGCTTACCCGTGCCTCGATGTCATTGATGCCAAGATTTTCATTCAAATTCAGGGCGACCCGATTCTGCATTCTAACCCTGAGATTGATTCCAAAAGAGCTATCAGGTGCATTAAAACCCAGTCCTTTACGAAAGTTTATCATTGCACGCTCATCCACTTCAGTCTGTGCGTTAAGCTGGCTAAAACCAAGCATAAAAAAAAGTAAAAAGAGATAAATACGATCAGACATACAATTGAAATTATAAAAGAATAAATGATTTCCAATAACTTAAAAACTCAGGCAAAATTAAGGGAATAAATGAAATAAAAAATGCAATTTGGTTAGTATTGAATAACTCATTATTATACACTAACTTTTTGAATTCAAAATTTCATTTGATCAGGAATTAAAAAAACGCCTAAATATCAAATCGCTCATCAATTAATTGTTTTCGTCTTTATCACCACTTTCAAGGGTCTGACGGAGTTTGAAATAGACTCCATTTTCGTTTTTTATCAATTCATCATGGGTTCCGGTTTCGACAATCATCCCTTTTTCGATCACTAAAATCAAATCTGCATTGCGGATCGTAGACAATCTGTGCGCGATGATGATGGAGCTCCGGTCTTTCATCAATTCATTCAGAGCACTTTGCACCAGGCCTTCCGAAACATTGTCGAGCGCGGAAGTTGCTTCATCAAGCACCAAAATTTTGGGATCTCTCAATATTGCGCGTGCAATAGCAATGCGCTGCCTTTGACCGCCCGAAAGCTGCACTCCGCGTTCACCAACAACGGTTTCGTAACCATCAGGAAAACTCTCAATAAACTCAGCAGCGTTAGCCCTTTTGGCAGCTTTTTTAATTTCATTCAAAGCTGAACCAGGTTTGCCGTAGTCAATATTTTCAGTTATTGTGCCTCCAAAAAGGATCACTTCTTGCGGAACAATTGCCATTTGCCTGCGCAAACAGGATTGATGAATCTGTGTCGAAGCTATCCCATCAAAGAGAATCCGGCCTTCTGTCGGGTCGTAAAACCTGAAAAGCAAGGATGCAATTGTTGTCTTTCCTGCGCCGGACATCCCTACCAAAGCCACTTTTTTACCAGCCTGCAATTTGAAACTTACTTCTTCCAACACCTTTGTTTCCAGCCTTGAAGGATATGCAAAACCAACGTTTTCAAATTCAATTTCACCGGAAAGCTCATGATCACAACCATTTGATGGAAGCTCACCAAATTCAGCGGATTCGTCGAGAAGCTCCATAAGGCTTTCAGTGGCACCAATGGCTTTCTGCACTTGCGAATATAAATCTGCGAGACCCGAAATAGATGCGCCGATAAAAACAGTATAAAGGATAAATTTAAACAAATCCCCTGCAGCCATGCCTTCACCTTTGTTTACAAGGAAAACGCCATACCAGATCACACCAACAATTGAAGCAAACAGCGCAAAAATAATAAGTGAGATAAAAGCAGCACGCAGTTTTGCTCCTTTTACAGCAATGTGGATCACCTGATTTGTACTGTCTTTGTAGCGCCTGTCTTCAAAATTTTCATTGGCATAAGCTTTTACATTCAAAATACCCTGTAAAGTTTCTTCAACAATAATATTGGAATGTGCAACCTGACTTTGGGTATTTTTTGAAAGTTTTCTGATATGCTTACCAAAAAACCTGGCACCTACTGCAACCAAAGGCACAAAAGCAAGCATGAAAAGTGTGAGCTTAACCGAAATAAAAGTCATCAGAATGATACCACCGATAATGGTTATCAATTGCCGTATAAAATGTGCAAGCGTATAGGTAAAAGTTTCCTGCAAAATAGAAATATCCGCTGAAATTCTGCTGTTTAGCTCCCCGATTCTGTGACGGGAAAAGAAACTCATCGGCAGGCGGATGAGGTGGTTGTATGTTGTTTGTCTGAGTGAAGCCAGCATATTCTGCGTCACAATTTCGAACAGATAAATGCGCAAATAGGAGAAAACGGCATTCAAGGCAAATATTCCCAACAATATAAGTGCGATTGAATTTATCTTTTGAAGACTTGCGGATGGATCGGCCAAATTCAACAGGTCGCCCAATAACATCGGAAAAGCCAATGTCGTCAAACTTGAAACCGAAAGCGCCAGCAAACCTCCGATAAATGCATATTTGCGGGGAAGTACAAATCTCAGCAGGGAAAAAAGCCGCTTTAAACCTTCCATCGAAAATCTTTTTTTCTCCTTGCCATCAACTTTTACAGGCTTCATATATCTAAGAATTTATTTATTTACAAAACGGCAAAGATATATGGATTGTTCAAAGTAATGCAGATGATATAATTTGTCCGGTTGTTCAAAAATAGGACAAACAGCCAATTCACTTTTTGAAAATCGCAAAATTGAAATCTGGAGAAGTCAATAACGTAGGTAAAACAAGATGGCCAAAAATGTGAAAAAACTAAAAAATGACAAAAACCCGCTTCAAACTGTGCTGCTTTTATTAACTTTGCCTCAATCGTTTTATTCAACGTAATAAGTTTACGCATATCATACAATGAAAAATAAGACTCGAATTAGTTCAGCTAAGGCACTAAATATAAGCAAAGAAGAGATATTAAATGACTTCCGTTTAGCGTTCGAAAGCAGGCAAGCCAGTTTGCTTGGCCGAAGAGAAGTTCTGACCGGAAAAGCAAAGTTCGGAATCTTTGGAGATGGAAAAGAACTTCCACAAATAGCTATGGCAAAAGTTTTTCGAAAAGGCGACTGGCGCTCGGGGTATTACCGTGATCAGACTTTTATGCTCGCAGCAGGCATGGTAACGCTGGAGGAATTATTTGCTCAACTATACGGCGATACTGACCTCAGCGCCAACTCTTCCAATGGTGGTCGTTTGATGAATAACCATTTTGCAACGCGTTCACTGGATGAAAAAGGGGAATGGAAAAACCTTATGGAAATGAAAAATTCCTCTGCCGACACCTCCCCTACCGCAAGTCAGATGCTGCGTTTGGTTGGTCTTGCCCTTGCATCCAAACATTACAGAGAAAACAAATTACTTCACGATCAAACGCAATTTTCGGATAAAGGAAATGAAGTTGCTTTTGGCACTATCGGCGATGCTTCAACTTCAGAAGGTCATTTTTTTGAAGCCATAAACGCTGCCGGAGTGCTGCAAATACCTATGGCAGTGTCTGTTTGGGATGATGGTTGGGGAATTTCTGTGCCCAATAAAGAGCAAACAACAAAAGAAAGTATTTCTGAAATCCTTGCCGGCTTTGAAAAAGAAGAAAACACAAACGGCTACTATATTTACAAAATCAACGCCTGGGATTATCCTGAGCTCATAAAAGTTTATACAGAAGGCATCGAAAAATGCAGAAAAGAACATGTACCGGTTTTATTTCATATTGTTGGTTGCACCCAACCACAAGGCCATTCAACTTCCGGTTCGCATGAACGCTATAAAACGAAGGAACAGCTTCAGGATGAGGCCGACCGTGATGGCATTTTTCAGTTCAGAAAATGGATAACCGAAAACAATTTTGCCAGCGAAAGTGAGCTTGATGAAATTGAAAAAACTGCCATCAACACTGTACGTGATGCCAGACGCAACGCATGGAACAACTATCAGCAACCGCTTACTGCAAAAAGAAATGAATTCATCAAAACAGTAGATATCACAACCTGCAATTGCGCCAAAACATCAAAGATAGAATCCATAAAAACAGATCTTAGCCGTCAGGGTGAGCCAATAAGGAAAGACATTATCTCATCCGGAAGAAAGATTCTCAGACTGATTTGCAATTCGTGCAGCAATCCTGAAAATTCACTCAAAACGAATGTAACCAATTGGCTTCAAACGGAAATGAGTGACAGCGTGAAACGTTACAGCTCACATTTGTATTCAGAATCGGAAAAATCAGCCATGAAAATATTGCCGGTGAAGCCTGTGTTTGAAGCAAATTCCCCATTAGTGCCTGGCCGTGAGATTTTGAGAGACAATTTTGATAAAATTTTTGAAAATAACCCTTTGGTAGTTGCTTTTGGCGAGGATGTTGGCAACATTGGTGGCGTGAACCAAACTTATGAAGGCTTGCAGGAGAAATATGGAAAACTGCGCGTTGCTGATACCGGAATCCGGGAAGCAACCATTGTTGGACAGGGAATTGGGCTTGCCATGCGCGGATTGCGTCCTATCGCAGAAATTCAGTATTTCGATTATTTATTGTATGCCTTGCAGGTTATAAGCGACGATCTTGCAACCTTACAATACCGCACAAAAGGTGGACAAAAAGCACCAATAATTATCAGTACAAGAGGGCATCGTCTGGAAGGAATCTGGCATGCCGGCTCACCTTTAAGCATGGTAATTAATTCTATCAGAGGCGTTTATGTTGCCGTTCCAAGAAACATGACACAGGCGGCAGGCTTTTACAATACTTTTCTGGCTTCCGATGATCCTGCGCTCATAATTGAGCCACTTAACGGATATCGTTTAAGAGAGAAAAAACCGTCAAACCTAGGTGAATTCAGAATTCAACCCGGCATTCCCGAAGTGCTAAAGCAGGGCAAAGATATTACTCTTGTAACCTATGGATCTTGTGTCAGAATTGCCCAGGAAGCAATTGTGCAACTCCAGGAATTTGGCATTGACATTGAGCTGATTGATGTTCAGACACTGATACCTTTTGATATAAATCACACCATCGCCGATTCTCTGAAAAAAACGAATAAAATATTGTTTTTCGATGAAGATGTACCCGGAGGGGCAACAAGTTTTATGATGCAACAGGTTTTGGAGGTTCAAAAAGCCTATCAGTATCTTGATGCTGAACCACGCACCCTCACTGCTAAGGAGCACAGGGCGGCTTATAGCACTGATGGGGACTATTTCTCCAATCCAAATGCTGAGGATGTATTCGACGTTGTTTACAATATGATGCATGATTATAATCCCCAGCGGCATCCTAAAATTTTCTGAGCAGCTGCGGCAATCACTTTTTGATTTTTTTGCTGCAAGTGAAGCCGCTTAAGAGTGGATAGAACTATATTTGTAATCTGTTTACTTATTTATGAGGCTGCTATTAACCATTTTAATTACTGCATTTTTTTTTATTGCTGACAGCAATTTTCCTTCAGCAATGGAAATTTCTGTGCCTTCAATTGCTTTGGAAACAACTATAAATGACAGTATATCTGCATCTTATCATCAAATTGACAGTATAGCACTTCCAAAGTATAATCAGCAGAAAAATGATGATTCAACACAAAAAATTATCAGCAGAAAAAATGTTGGCCAAATGCATTTGACAGGCTCAATGCCCTTGCCCAGAATATTGGGTGACACTTCGAATACGCTTTTCTCCGAAACATTTCCATACTATGACGAGGCAATGAAAAGCCCTGCCAATAATTTAAACCGTTTCTTTTATCTTCATTTTGAGAACGATATCTTTGCTGAAACTGACTTTTACTTTACCAATGGGGCCGAAATTGGTTTTGTGAATCCGTGGTTTGAACGCTTATTCTTACCAGGAAAATTACCTTCTGCAGGAAAAAAATCATTCAATCATTATGGAGTCAGTTTAAGACAAAACATATACACACCAATTGATCCGGAATCTTCAACGATTAATTACAACGACAGACCCTTTGCCGGCATTTTAATTTTGGATTTTTTTAAAATCAGCATCTCCCAAACAAAGAAATTGCGTCTTTCAACCTCTGTGCAGATTGGTGCAATCGGTCCGGCATCAATGGCTTCATCTTTTCAGCACTATTTGCATGAGCTGGAGCCTAAAGGATGGGATTTCCAAATATCGAACGATTTCTTGCTCAATTTTAACACCCACCTTGAACATGTTTTATTAAGCAACACCCACAGTGAATTGAGTGTTTTCGGAACAATAAAACTTGGTTCCTATCAAACAAACCTCAGCAGCGGATTTAGTTTTCGAACAGGATTGCTTCCGTCGTCATTTCATCCAATAGCACCATCAAGATCCTACTCCACAAATAATTACGAGCCCCGACAGGGTTTGCCAGTCTGGTTTTTTGCAGATGTTCGAGGCAAAAGGGTGGTTCATGATGCAAGCCTGAATGGCGGATTGTTTAACAAAAATAGCCCCTACACAATCAGCTATGCAAACACAAATAAGTATACTCTTGAAGTCTCAACAGGCATTTCTGCTGCCTACAGAAGCAGTATAATTGCAATAAAGCTGGTATATTTGTCACCCGAATTCAGTAAAGGCACCGACCACAGGTGGGGTGCCATTTCAATAATGCATAACTTTTGAGAATGACAAAAAGAACTAACCCGAACGAAAATAATTCAAACGAAAACCAGGATAACGGAAGCGTAAAAATTGAATTTCCAATCACTTACGTTTTAAAGGTTGTCACAAATTTCATTAAAACCAAAGAACAGCACCAAAAGGAAATTGAGGATATTTTTCTCAGGCAAAAAGTGCCTTTCGACTTTTTGACAGCCAAAAAGAGTTCAAAAGAAACTTATATCAGTTTCAGCATCAGAGTGACTTTGATCAATAAAATCCAAATGGATCACCTTTACCAGGAGCTCGGTAAATTGCCGGGTGTGAAGCTTGCCCTGTAGAATCGACTATATTTCAGAATCACAAATCCCAACTAATTCAGCATGTTATCATTCCATCACCTATTTCTTCTGATTCTAGGAGGTGCAATCGGAACTACTGCACGCTATCTTGTGTATCTCATTGCAGATAAGCAGATTGGTCATGCATTTCCATGGGGGACACTGATAGTAAATCTGACCGGTTCATTCGTAATTGGACTTCTTTGGGGTTTATTCGAAAAAATAAACATTACACCAGCGATGAGACTTTTTATCTTTATCGGAATTCTGGGTAGTTTCACAACATTCTCCACTTTCGCCTTTGATAATTTTAATCTAATCAATCAGGGAGCTGTGAAAATGATGCTTCTGAATGTTCTATTGAACAATGTCGGAGGAATCGGACTTTGTTTTGCCGGTTTCTATTTGATCAAGCTCGTACTATAAATTCCGACCTCATGCACGACATCGAACCTCATTTCAACTGGAGAAACCTATATACAGCTGAAGAAGACAGCAGATCACCTTTTTATGGCAGGGAATACAGTGAAATTTATTTTTCTAACGCTGTCTACAATTATTTGATTCATCCGCAATGGGATGAATTTGGTTCGCAAACACTTTACATGAAAATTCTGTATTGCAACTACGAAAAAAAATTCTGTGTTTTGGAACTCATCGGCGAATGGAATGACTTGCTTTATAACGACATTATGTTCCTTTACAGAGAAGTCGTAGAATTGCTGATTGACGAGGGGATAATCCATTTTGTTCTGATTGGGGAAAATGTACTTACTTTTCATGCCGATACGGATGATTATTATCAGGAATGGTTCGACTGCATTGACGATGGCTGGATTGTTTGTTTGAATTTCAGGGAACATGTGATTTATGATTTTGTGAAAGCACGGCTGGATTATTATCTGGCTTTCGGAGGAAAATTTGATCACTTTAATTGGCGCTCATACCATCCATTACAGCTCTACAGCACTATAAACGAAATGATTATGAAAAGACTTAATCCATGAAAACTGCTGTAATTATCAAGGTATCAGGCCGGGTTCAGGGAGTAGGTTTCAGATTTTATACCCAACGAAAAGCCATCGAAAACAATGTTTTCGGATTTGTTCAAAACAAGCCTGATGGAAGTGTTTACATCGAAGCTGAAGGCGAAGCAACAGATGTACAGACTTTTGTTGATTGGTGCAGAAAAGGCCCTCAATGGGCAAGTGTGAGAGATATTCAGGTTTCGGAAACGCTGCCTTTAAACAGAATTGATTTTGTAATACGCTAATTATAAACATATTATATTTCAAAGAAATGAACAGAACAACTTATCAAATTCTTTTGGTCTTAATAGCGCTTATATTTAACATTACAATGCAATCGCAGGAACTCCAACCGGGATATATTCTGCTGAACAACGATACAGTACGTGGAATGGTTGCTGACCAAAGTATTCGTAGAAACCAAAATGAATGCTTGTTTTATGAAACTGATGGAATTTCTAAAAAGTATTCGCCAGTAGAAATAGGTGGCTGGGGAACTTCAGAAATACATTACCGCTCTGTTCCAATTTTAGTAAAAAACAAAGAAGACATCTATTTTGCGAAAGTTCTGGTAAAAGGCTATGCCGATTTGTTGCTTTTCACCGGAAACAATGATCTGGAAAGGTTTTTTATTCGTGATAAAGACAATCAGTATTTTGAAATTACAGATCCTGACCAACCAAGAAATGATGGACTAACAAAAGGAAAACTGATTTATCTCTTCGAAAATGATCCTCAATTGCGCGAAAAAATTTATAAAATAAAACCAGATAAATATCAACTGGCTCAAATAACAGCCGATTATCACGATCTATATTGTTTGGATGGTATTTGTGAGATTTTTATTCAACCGAAATTGAAAGCCACTTTTCATGGAGCAGTTCTTGCAGGTTTGAGTCAGGCATCTTTGTCCTTTCCAGAATCTCCCAAACATAATGTAGACAATCCCTATCCAAAAAGTGTAAGTCCTATTTCTGGAGTCAGGTTTGAAGTAATTTTTGGTGAAACACACAATACCTTTGGTTTGAGGACTGAATTACTCTTTCAGAAGAATGAATTTCGTGGCGATGATGTACTTTTTGAAATGTCGTCAATGCGATTTCCAGTATATGCAGTGTTTTATTTAGGCAATAAAAAAAACATGGAAGTTTTTGGTGGATTTTTTGGAACATGGCATCATAAAATACACACTCAAGGTGGATATCTGGTCAATCAATTGCCTTTACATTATATTTATTCTATTTCAGGAAAAGCAAAAAATTTAGGCATAACGACAGGAATTGGTCATTCATTTATGCTTTCAAAAAATCTAAAATTAAACCTTTCAGGAAAGTTTTCCAGCAGCTTCAACAATATGAAGATGAGATACCCTGTTCAAAAAATTAAAAATGGTTACATTCATCTTGATGAAAAAATAAACTACACGATCAACTATATTGATTTTGTGATCGGCTTTGGTTTTTAACTTATCAGATTTTGGTTTTTTGGCACACTTAATGCAACGAATTCCTGTTGAAAAATCGTCTACTCAATTGTAAAGGTTCAAACTATCATCAAAAACTGAATTATGAAATCTCTAAAGTTTTTCTCTCTTGCTTTATTGCTGTCGATCGGATTCGTCTCATGCAAAAAAAGTGAGCCTGCCGCACAACAAGATCCAAAAGCAATTACCCTTAGCCAAAAAGATAAAGAAGTTATCGCCAGCAGCAATGATTTTGGAATAAGCCTTTTTGCCAAAACCGCTCAAACCGAAACTGGCAACCTGATGCTTTCTCCACTTAGTGCAAGCGCAGCACTTACCATGTTGCTCAATGGTTGCAATAACGAAACTTATGATCAATTGAAAACCATGCTTGGGTATGCTCCTAATTTAACAATTGGAGAAATTAATCAGTCCTATCGTAGTTTGATTTCTCAACTGTTAGATGCTGATGAAAAGGTTCAGCTGAGTATTGCAAATGCCATTTTTTACAGATTGGGATTTCAGGTAAAGCCAGCTTTTTTGAATACAATGGCAACAGATTTTGAATCTCAGGTAGGTGGACTGGATTTCTCTGCCCCTTCTGCGCTTACGACCATTAATCAATGGGCAAGTGATAATACAAATGGCAAAATTCCAAAAGTGATTGATGAAATATCACCTCAAACTGTCATGTTTTTGATGAATGCACTTTATTTCAAAGGTGAATGGACACAACAGTTTGACGCAGCCAACACCTCCCTCCGCCCGTTCAATCTTGAAGACGGAAGCACAATTCAAGTGCCTACCATGAATGAAGAAAAAGTAGGTGCTTTAAAATATAATGGTTCAGACTATACTGCACTTGAAATGCCTTATGGCCGCAAAAACTTTTCGATGGTTCTGATCGTGCCAAATAATAACCTCAGTGATTTTTATCAGAGTTTTGATATCAATACCTGGAATGAAATCACAAGCACCTTTGATCAAATGAACAGCTGGAATGAAACAATGGTACAATTGCCAAAATTCAAATTTGATTATGAAAAGAAACTTAATGATCAATTGATTGAAATGGGTATGGTTGATGCGTTTAGTCCAATGGCAGCTGATCTGAGTGGTATTTCGGATGCTGATATTTTTGTGAGCTTTGTCAAGCAAAACACTTTTGTGGAAGTAAATGAAGAAGGTACAGAGGCTGCTGCCGTTACAACAATTGGAATTGAACTCACAAGTGTAGGCCCCTATTTCGTTGTTGATAAACCTTTCATTTTTGCTATCAGGGAGCGCACAACAAACACATTGTTGTTTATTGGAGGAGTTACCAATCCTGTTGAGTAGAAATTTAACCCAACAAAATTGTCCAATTTAAAAATCCTTCTTTCAAATAATTGAGAGAAGGATTTTTACATAAGATGAGATAGGTTATACTATTATTCAGCGGCGAGCCCGCATAACTGATACAAAACTCTGGCTCCGACATTGCCATCCCATTGATCATCGCCGGGGGCTACTTCACAGAGGTCAAATCCCAAAATTTCTTTGCCCGAAGCTTTTAAGCGGTTGAGGAGATAAATGAACTCTTCAAACTGCAAGCCGCCAGGGACTGGTGTTCCGGTATTAGGACAAAGCACTGGATCTAAACCATCTATATCAATTGAGACGTATACTTTGTCAGGAAGCTCTGCAATAATTTCATCAGAAATACTTTTCCAGCTTTCACCTTCAAACATCCGTTTTCGCATATCTCTGTCGAAGAAAACCTTGATCCGATCGGGGTTTGCTTTCACCATTTCTGCCTCCTCTTCACAATAATCCCTAATTCCAACCTGAACAAGCTTTTCGAGTGCTTCAAATTGCAAGGCATTGTAAAATATCGAGGCATGAGAATATTTGAAACCCTCATAGGCATTTCGAAGATCGAGATGGGCATCCACCTGCAAAACGCCGTACTTAACTTTATCAGATAAATACAAGTGATAACCCAATGGAATGCTGTGGTCTCCACCAAGAAGGCCAACAATTTTTCCTTGCTCTTTCCAATAAGCGATTCTGTTTGAAAGCCAATATCTTATATCCTCATTTGCTTTTCTGATGCTTTCATAGATCTCTTTGTATTTGGGTTTTTTCTCATCCATCACACCATTTTCTATTGCTTCAATAAGTGTTTTAGCATCTTTACGAAGTCCGGCGTGAACGGTTTTGAAATGACGGGGAAACTCATCCATCCAAATTCCTTTTTTCCATAATTCCGGGTAATCATGGTGATGAAGATCCATTTGCATAGAGGCTTCTTTAACAGCTTCAGGACCACCAAATGTCCCTGAACCATAGCTTACAGTTAGCTCCCAGTTGACCGGGATAATTATTATCTGAGCATCCTCCTCAGTAAACGGAAGTCCATAAATACCTGCATCTTGTGTGGCAGCATTATTTGGATTAAAACCTTCGAGTATCATTTTCATTTTGTGTTTGGTTTGCAAAGTTGAGAAAAAAAGCCGGAGAATGACTACTTTTGCCAAAAATACCCCCGGGCAGTATTATGGATTTATTTTCTTCCTTGTATTCTTTTGAAATATGTAGTCTTTCCAGCGGAAGCAGTGGCAATTGTTACTATATCGGCAATGCTGACGGAGGAATTCTTGTTGATGTGGGTATAAGTGCAAAGCGAATCATTAAGTCATTGAAGGAAATTGGCAAAAGTCTGGAATCTGTTAAGGCCGTGCTGATTACACATTCACACATTGACCACATCAGGTCGGTGGAAGCTTTTACCAGAACATTCAGGAAACCTGTATACGCCACTGCAGGAACATGGCAAGGTATAAGAAACAATCGTTTTACGATGCAGGCTTTAGAAAGTATGCATGTTTCGATAATTCCTGACGCGCCTTTTATGGCAGGTGGTTTTAGCATAACAGCTTTTCCGGTTTCTCATGATGCGAATGGAGCTGTTGGATTTCACATTCAAAATAGTCATAAAAGCCTTGCAATTGCTACAGATCTTGGAATAATTGATGATAGAGCAGCGCATTTCCTGAAGCGTGCAAATATCCTTTTACTCGAATCAAATTATGATGAAGAAATGCTTGAAAACGGACCTTATCCCGAACGGTTAAGACAACGAATTCGCAGCAGCCTTGGGCATTTAAGCAACAAACAATGTGCAGATTTTTTGGCATCCTCATGGCGTGATGATCTTTCACATGTATTTTTGGTTCATCTCAGCGAACACAACAACACCCCAGAAAAAACAATGGAAACTATTCATGCAACCTTTGCTGAAAATGGCACGTTAATAACTGAAAGTGCATCAATTCATCCTTTTGAAAGAGAAAAGCGTTCTCCCCTGTTCAGAATAGATTAGTTCATGCTTTTTCGTTTTTCTCAAATCCAGACTTCAAATGTAAATCCCTTTGCGGGAAAGGAATTTCGATGTTATGCTCTTTGAATTTCTTAAAGATGGCATAATATAACTGACTTTTAAGAACCATCGGAGTATCGCTGTAATCAGCTGTCCAGACACGAAGTTTGAAATCCAGGCTGCTATCTCCAAATGAATCGAAAAGCACATCCGGTTTAGGTTCTTTCAATACTCCCGGATTAGAATCAGCTACTTCAATAAGTAGTTTTTTAATTATTTCCGGATTCTCTTTATAGGATACACCAACAGGAAAATTTAATCTTACATTCCGGTTCAAATGACTCCAGTTGATGACTCTGCTGTTGACAAGGTCAGAATTTGGCACGATCACAGCAATATTGTCATTTGTGATGACAGTCGTTGTTCTGGCAGAGATCGTTATAATATTTCCGGCAAGATCATCAATCTCAATCCTGTCGCCCACTTTGACAGGCCTTTCAAATAAAATAATAATTCCACTGATAAAATTATTGGTAACACTTTGCAGGCCAAATCCAATACCAATACCAAGCGCACCTATCAATAAACCAACTGCACTTAAATCAATTCCTGTGGTTTGAAAGATCACAAATAAGCCAATAATAATCAGTAAATAGCTGGAAATTGTAGCAATCGATTGACTTACTCCGATATCCATATTGTATCGGGGAAAGACCCTTTTTACCATTAACTTTTTTATTTTCGATGTAAGATAAAAAAGTAAAAACAAAGAAACTATAAGTGAAATCAAGGTCTTTGTAGTAAATGGCGAGTCGCCCAATTTAAATAATTCAAAAGACCAATAAATTTTAAGCTGTTCAATAATTTCTCTATAGTTACTCATTTTCTTTATTGTTGAATTAGCATGATATGTTTATGTGTGGAATCTGAGTTCAAAATCATTCTTTTATGCTTTGCTTTAAAATCAAGCATAAAGGTAGATAATTATCTTTTCATTTATCAGATTCACTTCTAAAATACGGGTTAAATGATATTTTCCTTTTCATAATCAATTCATTTTGAATAACTTTAAGCGTATCCTGGTTGAAAACCATAAGTTTTCGTTTTGATGAGCAAGCTATTTTAATAAAATACTTTCAGAAACCTCATTTAAATCAGTTTAATGTCGTACGTTTGCAACATATGAATTCTATATAAATGAATAAATCAGAAAAATTCGACGATAATCTTCAGGATTTGGCCCGTTTTGCGAAAGTGATTTCACATCCCGCACGACTAGCGATTTTGAAGTTTCTTGCCGAAACAAAGAGTTGTATTTCCGGCGACATATCTGACTTCCTGCCTTTAAGCAGGACAACTGTTTCGCAGCATTTGAAAGAACTTAGAAACCTTGGCTTGATACACGGAGAAATTGACGGACTTAAGGTCAATTATTGTTTGTGCACTTCAAGCATTGAAAAATATGTTGAACACTTTGAAACATTTTTCACTCCTATAAAATCAAGTGAGATCAAATGTGAGGCGTTGGCTTGTTCTGACCAAAGCATCACTACTGATCCAAAAACCGAATTTGAATCCGAATAGAACTAAATATAAATTACATACTTAAACTAAAAATCATTATCCATGAAAACATCACTAATCATCGCTGCAGCACTGTTTTTACTAACTATGCTATCATGTTCATCTGAACAAAATAATTCAAAAAATACGAGGACTGAACAAAAACAGACGTTAGTTCAACCTGAGAATACACAAAACACTTCAGCCACTTCAAGTGAGAACGCTACAATTGATGGTCAATCCCAGGAAAATACTGTGAATGAATCAATTGTTATTCCACCACCACTTAACACTGGATTTAACGCACAAAATTCCGCTGATGCTCCTGTTTTAAATCCACCGCACGGTCAGCCAGGCCACATTTGTGAAATTCCAGTTGGCAGCCCATTGCCAAGAGCAGCAAACAACGTTCAAAAAGCAAATACAGCTGCGACCAATAATCCAGTCAATACAACCACTACTTCGATTGTTGATCAAACAGTTGTTCTGAACCCACCACATGGACAACCGGGTCATATTTGCGAAATTCCTGTAGGAAGCCCACTTCCAAAAGGTTCAACAATACCAAAAACCGGAAACAACTAAAGCATCCACTTCGTTTACTTTTGATGTCAGTTTTGAAAATATTTTAGCTGAACGAGAAAACAATAAAACGAAAATTTCATTTGTACAAAAAACAATTCTGATGTTTGTTGACAATCGGACCTTTCCAGTCAATTGAAGACAAATGACTGTTTTCTCTATTTGGATAGAACCAACTCAAATGGTTCATCAAACAGTTTTATCTGCAATGAAACAAGCTTATCTTTGCACAAAATAATTTGAGATGCCAGACCCAAGAAAAAAAAAGAAATTCATCAATTTACCTACATATACAGGGGGTAAAAAAGCTTTTGCCACCTTTCTTCAGGAAAATATTAAATATCCTCCAAAAGCCGTTGAAGCAGGTGTTGAAGGCAGCGTTTTGGTTGAATTTGAAATTGATGACAACGGAATAGTTCATAATCCACGCGTACTGAAAGGTATTGGAAGTGGTTGTGATGAGGAGGCCATAAGGGTTGTAAGCCTTTTACGCTATGAGAAAGTTAAAAATCAAGGTCTTAGAGTAAAATCTACTACAAAAACGAATATCCATTTCAAACTTCCTGCCCAAATAACTTACAATATAACCGTTACAAGCAGCAAGAAAGAGCCAGAGCCTCCGCAAGCTCCACAAAAAACTGAAATCACCTACGGATATACCATTACTTTTTAACAAAGCTAAATTTTATTTTATTTTCCTACAACCGTAAAGAAGTTACGCTGTTATTATTGTGAAAGTAATTAAGTTTACTAACTTTGAGCTGAAAAGTTAACAAACATTTCCGGATGGTATTGAGACCTCTTTTTACATTTCTGTTTCTTGTTATTTTTTCTGAAATAGCGAGCGCACAATTTATTGGCTACAGGATAGATAATCAAAATCAAAAAGCATCTTTTCGTTTTGAGTTGATCAACAACTTGATCATTGTTCCAGTGATAGTAAACGATTCTGTTCCAATGCGTTTTATCCTGGATACGGGTGTAAGAACGACCCTGCTAACAAACGAAAATCTGGACAAACTGGAAGTTGCATTCAGTCGTCCGGTCGTTATAAGTGGCCTTGGAACAGCAAAAGAAATAAAAGCATACTTAGCCAGCAATGTAACCTTGCATCTTCCTGGGATCACTGGAAAAGGTCAAACCTTAATCGTTTTGGGCGAAGATTACTTAAATCTGCAAAATCACCTGGGAATTGAGGTACATGGTGTTTTAGGCTATGATTTCTTCAACCATTTCATTGTACAGATTAGTTACGATCGAAAACTCATTCATGTTTATAACAAAGGGCACTTTAAAAAAGGAAAAAAGTTTACTTCATTTGATCTCATTATTGAGAATGGAAGACCGTATATTGACGCAGAATTTATTCAGCTCAATGGAGTTAAAAATTCAGGTCGTTTCCTTATAGATTCTGGTGCAAGCCATAGTTTATTGCTGGAAACTGATAAAGACAGCACTTTGACAATTCCTGAAAAGACATTAAATACGATTGTCGGCTGGGGTCTGGGTGGTGAAATTGAGGGTGAATTAGGACGTATTAAAAGTTTTACTTTAGGAGCTTTTGAATTTAATAAAGTACTGGCATCTTTTGTTTCAGGATTGCAATCGCCTAAATTAATCAGTGGAGAAGCAAGAATCGGCTCAATAGGCGGGGAATTAATCAGTAGATTTACTACAGTATATGATTACAGCAATTCAAAGTTGCACATCAGAAGAAATAATCAGTTCAAGCGTGGTTTTGAGTACAATTTAAGCGGAATAGATATAATCGCCTCAGGCAAAGATTTTAAAACTTTCACTGTTGTACATGTTACTGAGGATTCGCCAGCTTCTGAAGCGGGTGTGATGAGAGGTGACATTATAATAGGAATCAACGCAAAAGGTTCCGGATGGCTCACTTTGGACGAAATAAATGCATTATTCAGGTCGCAGATCGGAACTCAGATCAACCTCATTGTTATGAGAGACGATAGTTTCCAAAGTTTCAGGTTTCGTTTGAGAAGGATTATCTGAATCATAGAATTTGCAACTCTGTCCGGCGGTTCAGTCTTCTCCCCTCTTCTGTTTCATTGCTGGAAATCGATTTTGAAGAGCCATAACCTTTCGCTTCAATTCGTGATATTTCGATGCCTTGTTTCACCAGAAACAACATTACAGATTCAGCTCTCTCTTTAGAAAGCTGCAGATTAAATTTCTCGCTGCCTGTGCTGTCAGTATGTCCGCCCAACTCAACCCTTATGTTGGAATTATCTTTTAAAAACTGAGCCAAAACCATCAATTCGTTGTTTGACTCAGGTTTTAGAACAGCTTTATTCAAATCAAAATAAACATTATTCAAAACAATTTTGCTGTTCTTCTTGATGCTTTGAAGTCTGACTTCAATCAAAAAGGGCTTTTCGGAAGAAGATGAATCCATAATAAAGCTTTCAGAATGAAAAAGATAGCCTTCCTTACTGATTGTAAGTCCATAATTGTTTCCGCGGATGAGTGCAGCAATCATGCTGCCATCCATTTTCGAAGTCGTACCGGATATCGATGTTTCTCCTGTTTGAAGCAACTTAAGTTCAAATGCTGATGCCAGTGGCAAACTTGTTTCCACATCCAAAACTATTGCTTTTACAAATGAAACTGGCTCTGGTTTCAGTGATTCGGGCAGTGTAAATGTGTAGATATCATATCCTCCAAAACCACCGTCACCTTTAGCTGAAAGATAAGCCTGATTGCCTGAAGCATCCACAATAAGGTTGATTTCATTGCTGATTGAATTGATTGGAACGCCCAAATTAATGGGTTTTGCCCATCGATCTGCTTCGTCTTTACGACTCATAAAAATATCGCTGCCACCCAGACCCGGATGTCCGTCTGAGGAAAAATACAGAGTTTTTCCATCAGGATGAATATAGGGTGCCATTTCGTTTCCGCTTGTATTCAAAGGCTCTCCAAGGTTAATAGGCTTGCTCCAGCTTCCATCTTCAAGCAAAACAGATTTGTATAAATCAGAGCCACCAATGCCACCAGATCGATTGCTTACGAAATAGAGTTCTTTGCCATCGGCTGAAATGGAAGGCTGAGAATCCCATGCTGAAGAATTTAGATTTTTTCCAAGATTTTTGGGAAGTGTCCATTCATCTGAAATCAATCTGGAAATGTAAATGTCGCAACTTCCTAGTCCGCTCGACCAGCCACAACCGGCAAAATACAATGAGTTGCCGTCAGGCGAAAAAGCCAGTGCCCCCATATTACCAATAGATTTCCATGCAAGCTCATATGGTTGTGCATTTGTCCAAATTTCTTCTGTTTTTGTGCTGATAAAAAACCCTTCTTCAAAAACGGTATTGTCAGCATTCGGATCTGACTGAAACTTTCTGGTAAACAAGAGCAGCTGACCATCGAGCCGGATTGAATTCACAAACTCGTCATCAGCAGTATTGATGTTTGACCCAAGATTATTCAGTGTAATCTGATGTGGATTTTTAACTACATCTGCAGCAAATTCAGCTCTTTCAAGCTTCTTTTTCAATTGGCTCTGCAATTCAGGCCTGATATTTTCAGCACCAAGTGCCGAGGAAAAATTTGCTACAGCTTCATCATACCGGCCTTCATCATATAGAAGACCTCCTAAAATCCCATAGGCTGGCGGAAAAAATGTTGGATCAATACTGATAGCTTTTTTGAAAGATGCGATTGCTTCAGTTGTTTTTCCAACTTCCTTGCATAAATCACCGAGCAAAAGCCATGCTTCAATAAAATTCTGATCTGCTTTCAAGGCGTCATGCAAATGATTTTCTGCCAGCGCTGTATTTCTTTCGATATATGCTTTTTCAGCTTTGTTGTATGCGGAGATGGCTTTTTTTGAAACTGAAGTAAAAGCATAATTATCCCTTTGCGCAGAAGCACTAAAGGAAAATACAGCAACAAAGAATAAACACAGTAATGCTATGGAATACGCATATACTTGTGGCTTTGAAGGCTCATTCTCCAACGTGGATTTTTCATTACAAATTCTGTCAACCATGGCATTATTTTTTCCGAAACACTCCATTCGGGCTGTAAATATAGTAAACATTCTTCGTTAACGAATCGCGCGTTTTGTTCGGCCCATTCAAGATCGGCTTCGCTTTGAATTACCATTTTGAGTTCATGTGCACGTTTATGAATACCTGGTCTGGGTGGAGAGAATTTCTTTGGTGAAAGGCAAATCCAATCCCATTCGCCACTCAGATTGTGCGCACCGGAGGTTTCCACCATGGTCTTTATGCCAAGGCTTTTGAGTTTTTTTGTGAAATAATCCAATGGGTAAATAGATGGTTCGCCGCCTGTCACAACCACTGTTTTTGCAGGAAAAGCAGCTGCCCGGTCTGCAATTTCATCAGCACTTACAGGCGGAAAATGAGTTGCATCCCAGGATGGTTTTGTATCACACCAATGACAGCCTACATCACAGCCTCCGATACGGATAAAGTATGCTGCAGTACCCATATTGGCACCTTCTCCCTGTATGGTGTAGAATTCTTCCATCAATGGAAGTTTTCGTCCGTTCTCCAATAAATCGTTCTTTTGTATCATGGTTGAATGAAGGTAGTGCTGTAATGTCTTCGTTTTGTAAAAGCAGTAACAGTATAGTTTCCAGGCTGAAGATTGTCTGTTTTAACTTCAAAATAGTCTTCTTCTTTGTTCACTTCTTGATTGACTGCTTCAGAAAATAATATCTTTCCTTCAGTATCAGATATATTAACCCAAACAAGGTTTTTCATTTTTTTATCGATTTTAATGCGCAATGTATTATTCTGAACTAGCTTCTCTGCCAAAATCAGTTCTAAGGATTTTGAAATTTTCCTATTTGAACTTTTACTCAGTCTGTTTGTCCATTGCTCCAAAGAAATATGAAAAACTCTTGCACTGAATGTTGGACTTCTTTCCGCTGAAATTACAGCCTGATCCTTATTTAAGTAGGTTACACCTTCAACTTGTGTAGTAGTAAGATTAACCAAGTCGATCCTGCGTTTATTGCCTGAGAAAAAATCATAATCTCTGAAGTCAAAAAGCAGCCAAATAAATGGCAGATAGGTTTTATTTGTATATCCGGTAAGGATTATTTCATTTTCATCTTCATTGATATCCGCTCCGGTCACAAGGCCTTTTGAATCGAAAGTTTCGATTAATTCAGCTACATAAACACCTGGGTTTTTTGGCAATCTATAAAGTTTGGTCTTGTTATCTCCTCTGTTTTTACTAAAAAGAAAAATGTTATCTCCTGCAGTAATCATAGCCTCACAATCGAAATTATGCGTTCTTGATCTTTCAAAAGTGTTTTGATCTGGATATGAAAAGGAAATCTTTTCTGCACTAAGTGAAGCATTTCCAGTAAGTGGAATGCCATGTTTACTGATCCGATAGATTACAAGGTCTTTTCGAACACCGGCATTGTTTCCAAAATCTCCAATGTAAATATAACCATCATCAAGTGCAATCCCTTCCCAATCAATATTAAAGGCATTTGAAATACTAACTGTTTGAACCACTTGAGCTGAGGCTGTGTCAATTGCAAATAATTCAGCAGTACCGCCGCTATCATTGAATGTCCAAAGTTTATCATTGATAAATAATAAACCGGAAGTTTCCCTGACAGTTTCAGGAAGTTCAAAAGCAAAAGGTGGATTATGAATCGTAATAGCATACGCACATGAGCCATCATTAATAACCGCATTAGGATTGAAATTAACAGATTGAGGATCAGTGCAACCTGCAATTTGGGCATTGCTAAAATAAGGCAACAAAAACAATAAAAGAAGCAATAAACTACCTTTAACCGATAAATTATGATTTACATTACGCAAAATTGTCATATTAGGTGAAACTGTACTGAACTCAATTTAAAATGAGCTATTTATTGATAAATACTCTTCTTTGAAGCCTGCAAAGTATTGTGAAGCAACGAAACGATTGTCATTGGGCCAACACCACCGGGAACCGGAGTAATTGCACTGGCTATTTCAGAAACACCTTTAAAATCGACATCACCAACCAATCTGTATCCTTTTAAAGCCTCAGCATCATCGATACGGTGAATACCTACATCAACCACCACTGCTCCAGGCTTAATCATATTAGCTTTGACAAACTCCGGCTGACCTATAGCAGCGATCAACACATCGGCTTGCTTTGTATATGAAGCAATATCTTTTGTACGGCTATGACAAAGGGTTACAGTAGCATTTCCATAGTCACTTTTACGCGAAAGTAAAATACTGAGTGGTGTGCCAACAATATTTGAACGACCGATAACAACACAATGTTTGCCATCCATATTAATCCCACTTCTCTTCAAAAGCTCTACAATTCCAAATGGAGTTGCAGGCAAATAAGACGGCATTCCGATCTGCATCCGGCCAATATTTTTGGGATGAAAGCCATCAACATCTTTTACAGGATCTATTCTCTCAATCACTTTGTTTGGATCAATATGCTCAGGCAAAGGAAGTTGCACGATAAATCCATCAATTTCATCATCATTGTTGACAAAATCAATCATATCAAGCAATTCCTGCTCAGTTGTGGATGCAGGCAAACGGTAGGTAGTGGATGTTATTCCAACAGCATGACAAGCTTTTTCCTTGGATGCCACGTATGTTTCGCTCGCCGGATCATTTCCAACCAAAATCGCAGCGAGATGAGGTGCTTTCACATCTGCATCAATCATTGCCGCTACTTCAAGTGCAATTTCCTTCTTTATTTTTTCAGCAATGGCTTTACCATCAATAATTTTAGCTGACATATGCCTTTCCAGATTTAATTTCGACGCATTTGCTGCATCATTTGCATCATCTTACGATTGCCACCGGTTGTCATCATTCGCATCATTTTCGATGTTTCTTCAAATTGCTTTATCAGCCGGTTAACTTCTACAATGCTGTTTCCACTGCCATCAGCAATGCGTTTACGTCGGCTTCCGTTAAGCAGTTTTGGATTTTCGCGTTCAGCAGGTGTCATCGAATAGATTATTGCCTCAATTCCTTTGAAAGCATCGTCTTCTATTTCAGTATCTTTCAATGCTTTACCCATACCCGGAATCATACTGGCCAATTCCTTGATATTACCCATTTTTTTGATTTGCTGAATCTGTTTCAGGAAATCATTAAAATTAAACTCATTTTTGGCAAGTTTACGCTTTAGGTTTTTGGCTTCTGTTTCGTCATATTGCTCCTGAGCACGCTCAACAAGAGAGACAATATCGCCCATACCCAAAATTCTATCCGCCATACGTTTTGGATAGAAAACATCAAGGGCATCCATCTTCTCACCTATTCCAACAAATTTGATTGGTTTATCTACAACAGATCTGATTGTTAAAGCAGCACCACCTCTGGTATCTCCATCAAGTTTTGTAAGTACTACCCCATTAAAATCCAGTCTGTCATTGAAAGCTTTAGCAGTGTTAACAGCATCCTGCCCTGTCATCGAATCTACTACAAACAAGATTTCCTGTGGTTGCACCTCTTTCTTAATGGCATATATTTCATTCATCATATGCTCATCAATAGCAAGGCGGCCTGCGGTATCAATAATCACAACATTTCGGCCCTTATCCTTTGCATATTGAATAGCATTCCGTGCAATGGAAACGGGCATTTTACTGTTTTCATCAGAATATACTTCTACATCAATTTGTTCACCGAGCACCTTCAGCTGATTGATAGCGGCAGGTCTGTAAACATCACAAGCAACTAAAAGCGGCTGCTTTCCCTTCTTCTTTTTGAGATAGTTGGCAAGCTTGGCTGAAAAAGTAGTTTTTCCGGAACCTTGCAACCCGGCAATGAGTATTATAGCAGGATTTCCCTTTATTTGAATCTCCTCCGATTCTCCTCCCATAAGCTCAGTGAGTTCATCATGCATGACCTTCACCATCAACTGTCCTGGCGAAACAGAAGTTAATATTTTCTGTCCGATTGCCTTTTCTTTTACCTTTCCAGTGAAATCTTTGGCAATTTTAAAACTTACGTCGGCATCGATTAATGCTTTGCGCACTTCCTTCAATGTTTCAGCCACATTGATTTCGGTAATATATCCCTGACCTTTCAGGATTTTGAACGATCGTTCGAGTTTTTCGCTTAAACCTTCAAACATAGTATATCAATTTCGTTTTGAGGGTGCAAAAATATGAAAAAAACAGCTGCCAATTCAGTTCTGCCTATGAAAGTAAGAAGCAGATTTCGCAACGAATACCTGAATGTAGGTATTCGAATGTGTCAATTAAAATATTTTCTTTGCAATGCACAAAAGTATATCGAATGAAATCACTGGCAGAACTGAAAGAAGGAGAAAAAGGAATCATTCTAAAAGTTAAGGGGCGTGGAGCTTTTCGCAAAAGGATTATCGAAATGGGTTTTGTACCGGGAAAGCAGGTTATTGTTGTTAAACATGCTCCCCTGCGTGATCCGATTGAATATAATGTAATGGGCTATGAGGTTTCATTGCGAAAAAATGAAGCATCTCTGATTGAAATTTTATCTGATGACGATTTAAATCAAAATATTAGCACGCATTTCTACGGTGTTCAGCTACTCGAACAAGCACTGAATCTCAGTCCGGTTCATAAGAGTAAAACTATTTCTGTAGCATTAATTGGAAATCCAAACTCAGGCAAAACAAGTATTTTCAATTTTGCATCTAATTCCCGGGAACGCGTTGCCAATTATGGTGGTGTCACTGTCGAGGCCAAAACTGCAGTTTTGAAACATAGTGATTATACGTTCAAACTCACCGACCTGCCCGGAACCTACAGCATAACCAGCTATACACCTGAAGAAGTATTTGTACGAAATTTTATTTTCAACGAAATACCTGATATAGTGCTGAATGTGGTAGATGCTTCAAATCTGGAACGCAATCTCTATCTGACCACCCAGCTCATTGATATGGATATCAAAGTAGTCATTGCTTTGAATATGTTCGATGAGTTTGAAGAAAAAGGAGACAGTTTTGATTACGACAACCTTGGCCGGATGATAGGAATACCTGTTATTCCAACTGTCGGCTCTAAAGGAAAAGGAATTGATGAGCTTTTTGAGCGGATCATAAGCGTATATGAAGATGAGGATCCGGATACACGGCACATTCATGTAAATTATGGTCCAGATATTGAAAATGCAATTCAGAAAATACAAAAGCTGTTAAATTCAGCAGGAAATGAGCCTATTATAAATGTAATCTCACCACGTTATTTATCCATCAAGCTACTTGAAGCTGACAAGGAAGAATTAAATCGCATCGAAAAATGTGTCAATTATAAAAAGATTATTAAAACTGTAAGGGAAGAAACTGTTAAAATTGAATCCATTCATAAGGATGAAATTGAATCAATAATAACAGACTCCAAATACGGATTTATTGAAGGTGCATTGAAAGAAACCTATCAGGAAGCCATAAAAGAAAAGAAAAATAAGAGTCGGAAAATTGATAGTATCCTCACAAATAAATACTTGAGTTACCCAATATTTATGTTTGTAATGTGGGGTATTTTTCAGGCAACGTTTATTCTGGGAGACTATCCAATGCAATGGATAGAACAGTTAATGGGTTTTTTGGCAAGAACATTCGAACAAATAATGCCTGAAGGGATAATACGAGACCTTGTAGTTGATGGAATAATTGGTGGTGTGGGCGGAGTCATAGTATTTCTGCCAAATATTTTAATCCTGTTTTTCTTTTTAAGTCTGCTCGAAACCACTGGCTATATGGCAAGAGTGGCCTTTATTGTAGATAAAGTGATGCATCGTGTTGGCTTGCATGGCAGGTCATTTATTCCTTTGTTGATGGGTTTTGGATGCAATGTTCCTGCGGTAATGGCTACGCGTACAATCGAAAATAAAAATGATCGGCTGGTGACCATGATGATAATTCCATTTATGTCGTGCAGTGCCAGATACCCGGTCTACATCCTCATAATCAGTGCTTTTTTCACAGCTTACAGAGGTACTTTATTATTTCTTATTTACCTGACCGGTATACTATTTGCGGCACTATTGGCATATGTTTTCAAGAAAGTATTGTTCAAATCTGAAGAAATGCCATTTGTGATGGAACTTCCTCCATACAGAATGCCAACAACAAAAGCGATATTCAGGCAAACATGGTTTAAAGGAGCACAATATTTAAAAAAGATGGGCACTTTTATTTTGGTTGCTTCTGTAATAATATGGGCTCTTGGATACTTTCCTCAAAGCATTCACATTGATCAGAAATTTGATTCAGAAATTGAAATTCAAACTCAGCAATTTGAGCTGAAAATAGCTTCAAATGACCTTAATGAGTATAATACAAAGGCACAGATTCAAGAAGATTTTCAGAATACAATCAACACACTTGAACTCCAAAGAATGAGTTCAAAACAAGAATATTCTTTCCTTGGAAGAATCGGGCATTTCATTGAGCCTGCTATAAGACCGCTTGGATTCGACTGGAAAATGGGGATTAGTCTGCTTGCTGGTTCAGCGGCGAAAGAAATAATTATTTCCACAATGGGTGTGATTTATCAAACAGGCCCTGATAGTGAGCCAGGAGAAAGTCTGGGTAACAAACTTAAAGAACAACGATACGAATCGGGTCCCAAAGCTGGAAAACCAGTAATGACGCCATTGGTTGCCTTAAGCTTTATGGTTTTTATTTTAATATATTTTCCTTGTGTAGCAGTCTTTGCTGCGATTAAGAAAGAATCCGGACAATGGCGGTGGCCATTATTCACTTCTGTTTATACGACAGTCCTTGCCTGGCTTGCTGCATTTGCAGTGTTTCAGATTGGCAGCATGTTTGGATTCTGATTTTATATTCAACAATTTGTTTTAACCGAACAATTTTTTCTACTTTTACGCGAAGAATTAACTGAGTTAATTATTATGGCTATACAGTTTCATTGAAGCTAATAAACGATGATGAACTCAAACAACAGGTAAAATAATTACTATGAATGTTATAGACAAAGTATCATTTCTAGATACATTTCAATATTTTGATAAGCACATAGTCTTAGAAATTATTGATATATTCATCAATGAATACCCACAGAGGATTTTGAATTTGAAAACTGCAATCGAGAAGAAGGATTTTAACGCACTAAAATTTGACGCACATAGCATGAAAGGAGTCATCTCAAATTTTATGGCTGCCAAGCCTCAGCAATTTGCTAAAGAATTAGAGTACAAAGGACTTGAGAAGGATGATAGTAATCTTGATGAGATTTTCTCTAATTTACAAATCGCTTCAGAGGAACTACTTGAAGACTTAAAGGAACTACGCTCCTTATTTGAAGAATAATGCCTTCTATTGATTGTGATAGTAAATGATTTAGAAGATTATCAATTTCCTAGATCATTGGCAATCCGGATTTTTTCCAGTTTTCAAATCCTCCATCAAGATTTATAACAGAATTCCATCCATTGTTGGTTAACCAGGCTGCCAAACGCATGCTTCTGATACCATGCGCACACATAATAATCATGTACTTATCTGAAGAAAGTGAATTGAGATAATCCAAAAATGAGGACATTGGGTATTGAATGTAACCATTCACAAGCTTTGGAACCCCGTCAGGATATTCTTCAACCTCTCTGATATCAAAAAGCAATGCTTTCGAAGATGAAACAAGTTTTAGAGCCTCCTGACAATGAATATTCCTAACACCTTCAAGATGAAAATCCTGGAATTTCGGAATTGAATAAAATATATCATTCATGAGAAATAGATCAGATTATAAAAATACAGATCAAAAGTAAATAATCCTATACTAAGAGTCCAAACAAAAAACCCCATCCAAACATGGACGGGGTTTTTGTTATGATTTGGCGACGACCTACTTTCCCACATTTCACTGCAGTATCATCGGCGCTGACAGGCTTAACTTCTCTGTTCGGAATGGGAAGA
>Ga0208244_100279_pt1 | contig 56973 bp, 49 predicted proteins | sample SubbioCR12Aug_5A_FD_184828 | JGI IMG/M metagenome (GOLD analysis project Ga0208244, IMG submission 184828) | Serpentinite rock and fluid subsurface biosphere microbial communities from McLaughlin Reserve, California, USA - CR12Aug_5A (SPAdes) | ecosystem: Environmental > Terrestrial > Deep... | reverse complement strand
TCAATGTTATCGATTGCTGCGTGAAGAATTGCCCAGTCGGAAGACGTTTTTTAACGATTTAAGGGCGCTCACTCGTTATGTTTGTTTTGATAGCTGGCAACATTTGATGGAATTTATGCTTGATGGTTTGAATATCCCTATTCCCCGATGAAAGCACTTAGGGTGATCTGCCTAAATTGAGAATTGCTGGTTTTATGTTTGTCACCTTCACTGACCAGAAAAACCTGGGATAAGCCGACTTCAATTTTAGAATTGAAATTGAGTGTAACCTCAGCCGGTTGATTGGCTTGTACGGGTGCAATTTTAAGCGAATAATCCATCACGACCGCGTGTGCCAGGGCGTTTGTAGACTGAGCTGTGAGGAAAATTAAAAATAGCAAGGCTGAAAATCGTTTCATAGTGACTGAACTGAAATTAGTTTTTCTTGTTTTTTAGCGCGTGGCTGGCCAAGTTTTTACCCAAATCCCAAATTGAACCGGGTACCTGATGAGTATCGGCAATCGTTTTTTCAAACGATTGGATAATGTGGTCTCTGTCTTTTTGATTCAGTATCAGGGGCGGCAGCAGTTTGACAACATTCATGCCGTGTCCGGCAACCTGGGTCAATATTCTGTGTTCTTTAAACAGAGGTATGGTAATCATCTGACAAAACAAGCCTTTATTTGCAGTTTCGAGCATGACCCACGCGGCTTTTAGAGAAAGGCTTTTGGGTGCGTTGAATTCAATCGCAATCATGGAGCCTTTCCCGCGCGCTTCCTTGAGAAACTCGTATTTACCGGACATCGCATTTAACGTGCTGATGATGTCTTCTCCCACTTTCGCACTGTTCTCAACCAGGTTTTCCGCTTTAATCACTTCCAAACTGGCAAGGCCTGCGGCCATGGCCATATTGTTTTTGGAAAATGTTGAACCATGAACGACGGCTCTGTCCATTCTGTTAAAAACACTGTCCATAATGTGATGTGTCATAGCGACGGCGCCAACCGGCACAAAACCTCCGGACAGGGCTTTTGCCATGCAGATCATGTCTGGTTTTACATGCCAATGTTCGATGGCCCAAAACTTTCCGGTACGGCCGATGCCTGTTTGTATTTCATCGGCTACAAACAAAGTGCCGTATTTTTTACAAAGCCGTTCAACTTCAGGCAGGTAATTATCGTCCGGTAAATTAACGCCTTTACCCTGAATGGGTTCGACTATAAATGCGGCGACATCTTTATTGCTGAGCGCTTTTTCAAGGGCTGCCAAATCATTAAAAGGTACGGCCACACAATCAGGGAGCAGGGGGCCGAACCCTTCACGGAAAATGTGTTCGCCATTCAACGATAAGGCGCCCATCGTCAGGCCGTGATAGCCATGTTCGCAATAAACAATTTTGCTCCGTTTCGTGGTGTAGCGGGCAAATTTGATGGCGGCCTCGACCGCTTCCGTTCCTGAATTACAGAAAAATACCTTATCCAGATTATCCGGCGTTGTCGTCAAAAGTTCCTTGGCCAACAAGCCGCTGAGTATCGAGACGTCAAGCTGAACAAGATTGGGTAATTCCAGTGTCAAGGTTTCTTGCAAGGCACTGATTACCGTGGGATGGTTGCGCCCGATTGCGAAAACGCCAAAGCCGCTGAGCAGATCGAGATATTCATTATCATGCTCGTCGTACAGGTATTGTCCATTGGCTCTTTTGTAATTTCGATCGTAACCAATGGTTTTGAGGACTCTGACCATCTGGTTGTTAAGATGCTTTTCATGCAACTCGAATTTATCGGTGCTGTGTTGCGCTAAAAGCTCGGCTATGCTGAAAGACATGGATGACCTCTAATTAATTTTTTTACTGGTGAATGCCGGCAGGATGATTAAACTGCAAACGATCATGAACAATATGCCGATTGCCAATAATAATCCCATGCTCGCTGTTCCTTTGTGGGGCACAAAGGCGAGACTGGAAAAGCTACATAAGGTGGTTAATGCACTAAATAAAACGCCCCTGGCGGTGCTGCTTTGCAATAAATCCGTGCTATTAGACCAGCCTTGATGCAGTCTGTGGACCACATGAATGGAACTGTCTACTCCCATGCCCATCAATAAGGGCAGGGCAATTACATTGGCAAAGTTAAAAGGATTATCGAGTAAAACGTTAGTGGCTCCTGTATACAACGCGGCTAGTATCAGAGGGCCAACGATTAAAATAGTTTCCTTGATACTTTTTGAAATGATCAAAATAAGTAAAATGATGGCGGCAAGCGCGCCGCCAAACGCTTCGATAAACGATTCAGCCACGGCGCTGCCTGAGGCTTGATCGGCGACAGGTAAACCGGAGATGCTGTCATCTACCGTTTGTACCTCGCGGACAAATTCTTTTAGGTTCCTGCTTATGTTTTGGTCTTTAGCCGGTGTGATCAGGATTTTGTAGAGTCCATCGGCGCTGATCCAGTGTTCCGTGATGTAATCCGGTAAATCTTCCAATCCATAATCAGTAGCGGTAAGGCTTGAGCTCAGGCGCTGCATGGTATAGGGCAGAAGTTCCAGCAGGTTTTCCTCTAAAGCCGAGTATTCAAGATCAGGGCTGGTTTGTTTATCAGCAAAGCTGGTAAATTTTTTGATGGTGTCCTGCAATGATTGCATGGCCGCCAACGGCGCAGAGCTATTTGCAGCATTGATGGCTTTTCTCAAGGTCTCGGAAAAATCCAGTAAAACCGCTTTTTGGTCATTCGGTGATAGCGGATTATCAAATTGTTTAAGCTGCGCTCCCAGGATCATATCCAGTTCTTCAAGCATTGCCAGTTTGTCCTCCTGATCTTCGGCCACAAAACTTTTTAAGGTAATGGTTTCATGGACTGAGGGCAGTTTTTCAAGTTTGTCGGCAAGAACCAGGGCCTCGTCCAAGTTGTTGGTGAGTCCGATTAAAGCAAAAGGGGAATCCGTTTTTGATTTAAGTAATTCTCTGATGGCTTTGACTGATTCGCTGTCAGGGTTTCTTAAATTAATCGGGTTTGAGTCGAATTCAAGGTCCGTCAGAATAAAACAGGAGGCTATAGCCGTCAGCAGCGTGACTATGCGAATCGGTTTGGCATACCTGAACGGAAAAAGTGCCACGTTTGGGTGTAACTGAGATGAACTGAATGGCTTTACATGCTTTAGTGGCATTACTTTAAAAAGAGCAGGCACGATGCTGAGCGATAATGCCAGGCCTATAAACATGCCCCCGCTAGCAATAATGCCTAATTCTGATACGCCGGCATAATCGGTAGGGATAAAAGCAAGGAAGCCTAGCGCGGTGGTCAATGCGCATAAGAATAATGAAAAGCCGATGTTGTTGATACTGTCGCTGATGGCCAGTTCGTTGGTCATGCCTTCGGCCCTGCATTCCCGGTAACGAAGGCAGATATGGGTGGCGTAATCAACCCCCAGTCCGATATAGAGCACGGCAAACGCCACCGAAATAATATTCAGATGTCCTACCGACACGGTGGCAAAGCCTGCGGTCAGGGCAAGTCCCATGATCAGGGCAATGAAAGTGGTGAACAGTAACTTGAATGAACGAAAGCCAAGCCAAAGCACGGTACATACCAGCATTAAAGAGGCAATGCCTGAAAAGATAGCGCCGTCAGTAACGCTTTCCAGTTCTTCATGTTCTAAAGCTGTTTCGCCGGTCATGCGAATGGTCACTGCAGGGTATTCGGCCATCAGCTTCAACGAAATTTCATGTGCTGATGTGAGCGCACTATCGGCAGGCAAAATTTCGGAGAAATTCATTTTCGGTTTTGCGATAACCAAAGTGCGCTTGGATTCAGTATTGAGCTTGTTGCCGGCCAGTAAATTTTGCCAGGACAAGTGTTGGGGTTTCTGTTCAATTCTTTGATGTAAAATGTGTTCGATTTCGGAGAGTAAAGGCACCAAATCCATGGGTAGTGTTTCTTTTTTCTCCTCCAGAGCGAGCCTGATAATCTCAAACAAACCTTTCAGGTTGTAATTTTCAGACAGATGGCCAATAAAAGGTTGAGCGTCCGTCAGCTTTTGGGTCAGTTCTTCCAGTTCGTCAATGTCCAGAAACAAAAGTGCTTGCTGGCGAAAAAATGGATTATCGGTTGGGATATAGACAGACTCAAAAAGATTGCCCAGTTGCTGGAGTTGCAGTGCCAGTTTTTCAGCAACCTGGGAGGTTTGCTCCGGCGTTTCTCCGTCTACAATCAGTAAAAGGGTTGAGGCATCTTTTGGAAATGCATTTTCTACTCGCTTGCGATTAACCTGAAAGGGCAAATCAGGTGACAACATATCGGCTGTGTTGGTATAAAAACCGAGATTTTTGGCCGTGTAGAACAGGCTGCCAGCGCTAAGCAGGGTCGTTACAATCAATAATACCCAAGGGAACTGTAAGACCTTTTGTTCCCACCAGAGGAGCAGTTTGATGAGTGAGCCAACTAAAAAAGAGTGTTTGGACTTTGACATAGCAAGTAAATAGGCCTGGAGGATTAGTTCGCGCAAAGCGAGAACGAGTTTAATTTTTTGGCCGCTAATTGTAAGGTTTTTCTAGCTAAGCTGAAATCCTTTCCCAGTCTGATCAGGCTTGGAATTTCATTAGGGTGAGTTATCAAATAGGATAATAGCCGTGTCAATACGACTTCACCTTGCTGATCAATAGCAAAGCTTATGGCCTTGGGAAGGTCCATCGAAGCGGGGTCGGCAATGGCTCGAACGACCAGGCAGGGCAATTCATGCAATTTTGCAACTTCAGCTATGGCGTAGCTTTCCATGTCCAGCGCTTTTGCCTGGGTGTGTTCGGCTACCCTTTTTTTTTCCGCTGCGGTTGAAACGATATGGACGCTTTCCGCTAATGTGCCGGTCAGCTCACAATCCGGATTAATCGTTTGTAAGACAGCTCTGGACTCTTCAAGCCAGGGTGAGTTCAGAAAGATAGGCGGCGAGTTCTCCGATACCAGGCAGTCAGGAAGGATGAGATCGCCCGGTTTACAAGATTCGTGTAATGCTGCGGCACATCCCCAACTGACTAATCGGTTTGCACCGTTGCTGATTAATTGATTTGCAGTTTTGGCCGCGTTTTCGGGGCCGGTGCCGGACAGGCAGAGGAGTGTCGTTTCATTCAATGAATGACAGCACCCTTTGACCAGTTTTTGGCTGGTCAGAGTGCTGAGTTCTTCAGGAAGGGCAACGACAATCCCCGTGATCACGAATGGCCGACCGCATTGCGGTACTTGGCAAGCGCCCAAAGCGGGAAGAACTTGTCGTAACCGTGGTATTTCAGATAGAAAACTCTAGGGAAACCAGGTGCTGTATAGCATTTGTCATTCCAGCTGCCGTCAGTCAGCTGAGTTCTCAGCAGAAAATCAACGCCGTTTTTAACAGCCTGGCTTTTGGCTTCACCTGCAGCAATCAGACCCATCACGGCCCAGGCAGTTTGAAACGCAGTGCTGAATCGATATTGACCTCTGAGTTGATCATCGTGGTAACTGAAGTTGTCTTCACCCCAACCGCCATCTTCCCGCTGAACACTTTTTAACCACTGTGCAGCGCGGGTGTACATGGGGTCTGTTTTTTCTACCCGGGTTTGTTCAAGACCTATCAATACTGACCAGGTGCCGTAAATGTAATTGGTGCCCCAACGTCCAAACCACGAGCCATCGGCTTCCTGTTCGCTTCGGATGTAATTGATGGTGCGCTCCAGAGCCGGCAGGTATTCGTCATGATCCTTGCACACTTTGGCCATTAACATGGCGCAACGTGCACTCACATCAACCGTTGGAGGATCCAGTAAAGCACCGTGATCGGCAAACGGAATTTCGTTCAGATATTCGTAATTATTATCGACATCAAAAGCCCCGTAACCGCCATTTTTAGACTGCATGCCTACAATCCAGCGAGTCGCTCTATGAATGGATTCATCCAAGCCTGGAACATTGGAGTCGGCCATTGCGAAACCCACCAGACCGGTATCGTCGACATCAGGGTAATGCGGGTTGGCATATTGAAAAGCCCATCCGCCGCCTTCCAGGTTGGGTTGGGTGATCCGCCAGTCGCCGGGCTCGTCTTTAAGCTGTTTGCTTTTTAGCCAGTCATAGGCGAGTGTCAATGTTTCTTGGTTTTTGACCTTGTCGGTTTCTTGCAGAGCAAGTGCCACCAAGCCTGTATCCCATACCGGCGATAAACAAGGCTGACAGTAGGCATAATCTTCTTTGATAACCATCAATTTATCGATGGCTTTTCTCGCAGTGACCAGCAATTCATGTTCTTTTGGCATGCCAAGCAAAAGCATGGCCTCATAAGCGGCGGCCATGGCTGGATATATCGCGCCTAAGCCATCTTCGCCATTCAGCCGTTCAATAAACCAATCTTTTGCTTTGGCAATCGCTTTGTTCCGGACGCGTTTGGGTATTAACGGATTGGTTATCCGGCCTAATTTATCGAGGCCCAGAAAAATCTTGTTCAATAATGTTCTTTCCGGGAAATAATGTTTCTCCAGGTCGGGATGGACGACGAACAGTTCCAATACATCGATTTTCTTTGGGTTCTGGGCTGTCGCTTTTAATGTGCAAAGAATGAACAAAGGAACCATGACTGTTCTGGACCAGTAGGAGACCTTGTCTAAATGGAAGGGAAACCATTTAGGCAACAACATGATTTCAACCGGAATATAAGGCACGCCACGCCAGGGAATTTGCTCGAACATGGCCAGAGCAATCCGGGTAAAAACATTGGCTCTCGCGGCTCCGCCTTGGCTGAGAATATAGTTTTTCAGCTTGACCATATGCGGAGCTTCAGGCAAGTCGCCAGCCAGCTTTAAAGCGTAATAGGTTTTGACGCTGCAACTAATATCGCCGGGTCCTCCGGTAAACAGAGGATAGCTGCCGTCTTCGGACTGTCTTGACCTTAAGTAATTGGCAACCTTGGCTTGCAGCGGCTCATCTATTTCACCCAGATAATTCATAAACAGGATGAATTCTGATGGAATCGTGCAGTCCGCTTCCAATTCGAAGACCCAATGGCCATCGGGCTGTTGCAGGTTCAGTAAATAGCTTTCCGCTTTGCTTATGGCTCTATTGAGGTCATTAGGACGGCCCGTAATGGGCGTCGCGGTGCTGGGCAGATCATAGGTATTAATCTCTGTATGTGCGTCGGTAAACATAATACTTCCTTAAAGTGCTGACTTAGCTTTCAGGGATTGCGGAGAATAAGTCCAGCCGGGCGTTTTCAGCGACCGGCTTGAAACGTTAAATAACAACGATAAAAAGGTGTTGCTGCGAACAGCCAGACGCGTAGTGAAAATTGTCGCCTTGACGCTGTTTCGGGTAATTTTGACTTGACTGGAGTCAGTGAAATCCAGGTTTTGCTTGATTTTTCTCAAGGTGAGCACTGCCATTCCTAACGCCAGCAAGCAAAAATTGCGTATGCCTGTTTCATGGCTTGGAATCAATAAGGTGAAGTTCAGTGCGTTTTGCAAGTGGCCTTGGGCAACACTGATCAATCGTTCCAAACCGAGCTGGAAATTTTTGTCATTGGTTGTGGCGGTTAAATCCGACAGCTGATAACCCGTCTCGGTAAAAATATCTTGGGGCAGCCAGCAGACTTCGCGGGACGCATCATCCCAGATATCTTTCAAAATATTGGTCATCTGCAATCCTTGTCCAAACGACACGGACAGTTTTAGCAGTTCCTTTTCATGGGCTGCAATTTCCGGCGAGTAGTGGCAGAACAGCTTGGCCAGCATTTCGCCGACGCACCCGGCTACGTAGTAACAATAAGAGTCCATGTCCGGGAGAGTGCTTAATCCCATTTTCAGGTTTTGTGCCTGAAAAACCGGCATGCCTTTCGCCATGGTTTCAACGCAGGTGGCCAGCGCATCAATCTGATACGGGCTGAAACGGTGGGTGATAGCTATTACGCGGGGAATTTGTTCAATAAGCAGGTGTTCGGCAGGAATGGTCTGGCTGGATAACAACGGACCTAACTCTTGTGCAAATGCTTCCGCTTCCTGACCCGTTTTTGTAACAGCAATAAATCCGGTGCAAAAGTATTCTTTTTGGGCGGGTGAAAGCGAAACTTCATCTTCTATCGTATCGACTATACGGCACAGGAGGTAGGCATTGGCCACGGCTTCCTTTAAACCGGAAGGCAACTCAGGGATTGTCAATGCAAATGTACGTGACACATCTTGCAGCAAATAGGCTTGAAATTCGTCATCGGATAGATGATCAAGCATAATTTTTGTATCTGAAGATGGAGAGTTTTCGCTCATTTTTAATCTGTGTTTGGGCCGGGTTAAATGCTACTTTGAAACAATGATAGACTTTTTGTTGGTATTTTGCAAAGTAATGTTGTTTTCTAGCCAAGAGTGAGTATTTTCGGGCGGTTAAGCCCTTATGCCCTGGTAAAGGTGGGGTAGTTTTTAACAAAGCGTTGTATTTTTGTGAAATGGCAACAAATGCGATTCTTTGTTGTTGGATCCGCATAAATTTGTGCTAAAACTGGAGTCTTTACAAAAAAGATAGTATTCTAGTGGGTAATAGTTAAGCTCAAGTAATACAAGGTTAAGCTGTTTTTAAAACGAATTTTGACAGCTTTTCAGTCGAAATTTATTGCATATGAATACAGAGATTAGAGTGTTGTTGTTTTGCAACATTTTGGAGTAAGACCGCTTTTTTTGGGGTAACTTTTGCGAAGGTTATCCGGATTTATTTTTACCGCATTATGGAGGGTGTTCTCGTGGGTGTTCCTTTACGTCAGCAATTGGCAGTAGGCAGTTATTTATTAAAGCAAAAAATTAAAGGAGTAAAAAAATATCCTTTGGTTCTTATGTTGGAGCCACTTTTTCGATGCAATCTGGCATGCTCCGGCTGCGGAAAAATTGATTATCCGGATGACATTCTCGACAAGCGATTGACGGTCGAAGAGTGTTTGCAAGCAGTGGACGAGTGCGGGGCGCCGATGGTTTCGATACCCGGTGGAGAGCCTTTGCTGCACAAAGATATGCCGAAAATTGTGGAAGGTATCGTTGCAAGAAAGAAATTTGTCTATCTTTGCACTAACGCATTACTTCTCAAAAAGCGCATCGGTGATTATACGCCTTCACCTTATCTCACTTTTTCCGTTCATTTGGACGGTAATCAGGAAAGGCACGATGCTTCTGTTTGTCAGGACGGGGTCTTTGAAAGAGCCGTTGAAGCCATCAAGTTGGCGCTTGATAAAGGCTTTAGAGTTACTGTTAACTGCACGCTATTTCAGGGAGAGAACGCGCCTGAAGTGGCCGAATTCCTTGATTATGCAATGGAGCTAGGGGTTGAAGGCATTACGATCGCCCCCGGCTTTAGTTACGAAAGGGCTCCCAGACAGGATGTGTTTATCAAAGGCAAGGATGTTAAAGAGCTGTTTCGCGGTATATTCAAGATTGGTAAAAACCGTAAATGGAAATTGAATCATTCTTCGCTTTATCTGGACTTTTTGGCGGGCAACCAGAGCTACGACTGTACGCCATGGGGTAACCCTACGCGTAACGTCTTTGGCTGGCAGAAGCCTTGTTATTTGCTTTCTGACGAAGGCTATGCCGATAGTTTCAAAGACCTTCTTGAAGAAACGCCTTGGGAAAAATACGGTACAGTCAATAATCCTAAATGTGCCAATTGTATGGCGCATTGCGGCTACGAAGCCACGGCTGTCGAAGACATGCTGAAACACCCTATAAAAGCCTTGTTGACTTCTGTTAGAGGGCCTAAAACAGAGGGTGAAATGGCTCCTGAAAAAGCGCCGGTTTATGTTGATGGTGACAGATCATTGCCCAATATTGCAGGGATTCCCGTCAGAACAGAAGTTTAAGCTGAGTCGGCAGGTCACTAAACTGCCTCCGCCTGATTCTATTTTGTAGTTTTTTCAAGTCCGGCATATTCGCAGGGACGCGAGTAAGTCACGCTGAGAAATTACACTGGTTTAAGGCATGTGTCTGCATGCAACCACAAATGGAGATTTCAATGCAACAATTTTATAAGCGAATATCTTCCGCAATAATAATTTGTTTATTAAGCTTTCAGTCCTTTCCGGTTTTGGCTTCCGAAGCTGAAAGTGCGCGAGTCATCGTCGAAACTTTTCAGGTAGCGCTGATAGAGACAATGAAACAAGGCAAAGCGTTAGGTTATGAAGGCCGCTTTAACAAGTTGGCAGAACCGGTCAGATTGAGTCATGATCTGACCAAAATAGCCCGAATTGTGGTGGGACGTGAGTGGGAAAATTTAACAGCTGAGCAGCAGACGCAGTTAGTTGACGTATTCAGTAAGTTAAGTATTTCATCTTATGCCCATAATTTTAAAGATTATGATGGGGAATCATTTGTATTTGATTCCGAAGAGGAAACCGCTAGAGGCGGGGTCATCATCCACACAACATTAATCATTCCGAATGACAAAAACGTCAAATTCGATTATATGTTGAAAAAAAAGGGAAATAGCTGGAAGATAATCAATATAATCGCTAACGGCGTAAGTGATTTGGCTTTAAAACGGTCCGAGTACACCAGTATTCTAAAGAGAGAAGGTTTTGATCCGTTAATAGCCAAGATAAACGAAAAAATTGATAATTATTCAAAGCAATAGGTTTTTTGATGAAAAAGTTTGGGCACAGCAAAAATCAGCGAGTAGTTAAACAGTTTGCTGCATTGCTATTGATAGGAGCAGGTCTTTTTATTCAGGGTTGTGCCTCCACTCCATCAGAAAATCAGGCGGATTCGTCAGCTGAAATCGATCCTTATGAGGATTTCAACCGCTCCATGTACGGCTTTAACAGCCAGGTCGATAAATATGTTGCTGCGCCCATATCGGATGGCTACAAATATATAACTCCCGGAATAGTTCAGACAGGCATTACTAATTTTTTCGATAATTTGAAAGGCATCAATACGGTTGTCAACGATTTATTGCAGGCTAAGTTTGAGCAAGGCGCACAGGATACAGGCCGTTTTCTGCTCAATACTACGGTAGGTATTGGGGGATTGTTCGATGTTGCAAAGGACGCCGGTTTGGAGCACAACGAAGAGGATTTTGAACAAACGCTAGCGGTGTGGGGTGTGCCTGAGGGTGCCTATCTGGTATTGCCATTGATGGGGCCATCTACCACTCGGGGTATTCCCGGTGCCGTATTCGACGCAGCGGCTAATCCTGCTACTTATGTCGGTTATCCGGTTCAGCTGTTATCGGTGATAAACTCTCGTGCGAACGCTGATGGCGCATTAAAGTTTGTCGATGAAGCCTCGCTCGATTCCTATGTGTTTACGCGTGAATCTTTTTTGCAATGGCGTAAATTCATGGCGACAGATGGCGCTTCCGGGGTTGCCGATGATGATCTGCTGGGTGAAGACGATGATTTGCTGGATGAAGATCTTTCCGGTGACGACGCCAAACCTAATGCAGGAAAGGAAAAGCCGTCTTCTGTTGAGCCCACTCAACCAGGGCTGACACCCGTGATCAGCGGTTCCAGTGATGCTGCTATCTCACCAGACAAGGCGACGGCAGAACCAAAATAATCAGCTGCAGGCTTAGGAAGGTGAGAATATACACTCACTTCCCCTCTGCCAAGATGTATTAAAAATGCAGTAAAGAAAACACTTCATAGTCTTCTAGTTTTTCTCTTCCGTTAAGAAAATCCAGTTCTACTACAAAAGCGCACGCTTCGACAGTGGCACCCAGTTTTTCAACCAATTCGCAGCTGGCTTTTGCCGTTCCGCCTGTTGCCAGCAAATCATCAATAAGCAAAACCCTGTCGTTTGGCTCGAAAGCATCGATATGTGCTTCCAGCGAAGCGGAGCCGTATTCCAAATCGTAAGAAACGCTTTGAACATCGTAAGGCAATTTGCCCGGCTTTCTCAATGGGATAAAACTAACGCCCAATTCCCAGGCCACCAGCGACCCGAAAATAAAGCCTCTGGCTTCCATGCCTGCTACCGCAGTAATCGGGCGTTCCAAAAAAGGCTGCATCAGCAAATGCACAGCCAACCTTAAGCTCGCCGGATCTTTAACCAGGGGGGTAATGTCTTTGAAAATAATGCCGGGTTTTGGAAAGTCCGGAATATCTCTGATTTTAGTGATTAGTTTTTCCATAAGTAAATGATAAACCGGTAAATTTGATGTTTGTGTAGTTAGGTTTAATGTTTTGGAACTGAAGTTTTCCAATAATTTCAAAAACAGACTGCCATTAGGTTTGGGCCGCAGGCATTATCGATGGCTATGTTCGCGTTAGTAGTTGAAAGTAAATCAACACCGTCATTCCGGCATGGATTGCCGGAGCCGTCAGACCGCGTAAGCGAATCCAGGTCACAAGGATGTGAAAGTCCAACGCCATCCATGGCTTCTGGACCCCGGCATTCCCTGCCGGGGCAACGCCTACTATTAACGCGAATATAGCCTTATCGATAGGGTCTGCGATAAAGGTGGCAAACCTTTTTAATAAAACACTGTCGCGCAAGGCTGGGGCGTCATCCCTGCAGAGCCTGCCCCGGTCAGGGAATGCCGGGCGCTTATGGATTTAGCTGAAACATCTTGCTGATCAGGAGTTACTTTTACTTATTGTATGGCGATAACTCAGCTTCGCTCGATAATTTCCAAAGCATTGCCGTCAAGATCTCTAAAGAATAAAGCCCGGCGCCCCGATTTACTTAAGGTATAAATAATATTTTTTTGATCCAATTCGGCTTTAACCAGATCCAGGTCGTCGACATTAAATGCCACATGCCGATCGCGTCCGCCATGTTCCGGCCGGCCGGTTGCCGGATCAGGATTGGGCAGTTCTAAAAGGTGGATTTGTTGAGGTCCCAATTGAAACCAGGCGCCGGGAAAACCAAGATCAGGGCGCGCTACTGATTTTAATCCCAATACCTCGGAATAAAACTGCAGGGCTTTTTCAGTGTTTGAGACCACCAGACTGACATGGTGCAAGCTGATATTGTTTTTTTCCATCATCGTTATAGCAGGTGTTAAACAAGTTTTGAGTATACCTTAACTTGCATGTGGGCTGAATTGTTTATAAAAGCAGACTGCAATCGTGCTTGGAATCAAGGAATTAGCGGAGGTGATTTGTGCAATGGGAGGTAGGCCAACTGAAGAGCTATGGTCGCGTTGGACGTTTGAAAATGTTGTCATCCTGGTAGTTCTACTTTGTCAGATTAGAAGAAAGACCGTCATACCAGCCGGGATGCGGGTATCCAGTGCCATGGATGGCGAGCTTCGAACCATCCATGGCACTGGATCCGGCATGGCTTGCTGGAGACGTTAGACCACTTAAGCGAATCCAGGTCAAACCGATGTGAAAGTCCAACGCCATCCGGGCCGGGTTGACATCAATTACTAATGCGAACATAGCCTTTTTAATCGCGCCGCTGTACTATTGGCTTTTTTAAACATTGCCGCTTTTGCTAAGGCAGGTAAGATAAGATGAACGATAAACAAAAAGTAGCACAAGCTGCCATCGAGTATATTAAAGACGGCATGGTTGTTGGTTTGGGTACCGGCTCTACAGCCAATTATTTTATTGAAGCCTTGGCCCTTTGCGTCAAAGAAAATCAATGGTCAATAAAAGTCGTTTCCAGTTCTACGGTCAGTTTAATCAAAGCCCAGGAATACGGTTTGCAGATGGTGGGACTGGATCAGTTGAGTCAGCTCGATTTGTATGTGGACGGAGCGGATGAAGTCACTCCTGATTTAACCTTGTTAAAAGGCAGAGGTTATGATTTAGTCAAAGAGAAATTGTTGGCAAAAGCGTGCAAGCGCTTTTTGGTTCTGGTTGATCAAAGCAAGCAGGTCGAAACCATTGGCGAGAAATTTCCTGTTCCGGTTGAAGTCATCCCTTTTGCCTGGCAGATGGTAAAAGAGAGCTTAAGGCAAATAGGCGGCGACAGCGAACTGCGGCAGACAGCCTCAAAAGACGGGCTCGTCATTACCTCGCATGGCAGTTTGGTTCTGGATACGCGTTTTCAAGACTCACCAGGAACTAAAGAGTTGAATGATAAGCTTAACGCTATTCCGGGTGTAGTAGAGCATGGCGTTTTTTACAAGTTGGCCAGTGACGTATTAATAGTGGACGAAGGAAAAGTGAGTGTCCTGAGCGGGGCGTAGACTAAAAGACAACAATAAGCATCGTATCAATCCTTGAGGAGATAAACATGTTAGAAAAAAATCAACCAGCACCTTATTTCAGATCCTTGCAACAAGATAATAAACTGGTGTCACTGGACGACTACGCGTCATTAAAAAATGTGGTGCTTTATTTCTACCCTAAAGACGATACCCCCGGTTGTACCATTGAAGCTAATGACTTTACGGCTATGGCAGCCGATTTTGCGCTGCTCGACACCGTTGTGATCGGCGTCAGTAAAGACTCTTGTGAGAGTCATCGCGTATTCATCAAAAAATATGATCTCAACATTGAGTTATTGGCGGATGAGTCGGGTGAGATCTGTGAGAAATACGGTGTTTGGCAAGAAGTTGAAAAAGAAGGGGTAAAAAAATGGAAGATCGTTCGCTCCACCTTTATCATCGACAAGAATGGAAATATCGTCGAGGCAATGTATAACGTCGCGCATGAAGGCCACGCGCAAGCGGTATTGGACATCATAAAAAATAAAGAAACAAGTCCGGATGAGTGAAGGGAACCACCAATCATGAATGAAAATTCCAAGTTAAATTGGGGGATATTAGGCGCGGCGCGGGTTAATGAGCGTCTGTTACCGGCTATTGTGGAAGCGGCCAATGGCCGCTTGGTGGCGATTGCCAGCAGGCGTCCCGGAGCGGCAGCCGAAACCCTTGCCAAATACGCTCCCGGTCAAAGCAACGTGACCTGCTATGATCAATTGGACGCCTTGCTTGCCAATGATCAGGTTCAAGCCGTCTATCTGCCGCTTGCCAATCATGAACACGCCGAATGGGTAGTAAAAGCGATAGAAGCGGGTAAGCACGTCTTATGTGAAAAGCCGATGGCTTTAAAAGTGGCCGATATCGAGGCCATTGAAGCGGCTGCAAAAATGCATAATGTCTTTGTCACAGAAGGCTTTATGTACCGTTTTCACCCTCAGCATGCGCGGGTTAGGGAAATCATCAATTCCGGGCTGATCGGTGATGTCAAAACAGTACGCACCTGTTTCTCTTTTATAATGAAACCGGCTCGAATGTACAGGCTGGCGCTGGATGTCAATCAAGGCGGCGGAGCCATGTGGGATATCGGATGTTATGCCATTCATACTGCCAGGATGTGGTTTGAAAATGATCCAGTGGCCGTAACCGCTCTCGCCAACTATGTGCAAAGCGGAGCCGACACTGCAATGAGCGGCGTGATCGATTATGGCGAAGGGCGTTATGCTCATTTTGATTTCAGTTTTGAACGCGCCAGACGTGCCGAATATGAAATCATAGGTACCTTGGGCGGCATCAAATGCCACAATGTCTGGCAATTACCGGGCGATGTCCCGGTGATTTCATACTGGACAGAATCCGGCTTGCAAACCGAAGAACGACTCCCCGCGCATAATCATTTTCGGCTAGAGATAGAAGGCGTCAGCCAACGTATTCTCGAAGGCAAACCGCCCTTACTTTCATTGAGTGATGCCAAAAGGAATTGCCGTGTTATCCAGGCAGCTATCAAATCGGCAGAGGAAGGGCGGTTGGTTGGTGTGAGTGATATGGCTATTCGTTAGCTTTGCCGACTTTGTCGGCGCAACTGCAGGAATTATCGATAGGGTCTGCGTAATCGGTTGCAAACCCATCTAATAGTGCACTGTTTGCCTTAGGCGGAAGCGCCTCCTGGCAGTGCCTGCCCCGGTCAGGCAATGCCGGAGGATTTCCGGGATCCAGAATACAAGGACATGAGACAGCCTTTGCCATCCTAGGCTTTTAGGTTTCGACAATCCCTTTTATTAAATGACTACCCGCGCTGGTTGAATTATGTTTATCGATCAAGACCCTATTGCTTAAGCAAACACAATGTCAACTTTCCTACGCAGGCAGTTCTCCATGATGAGCATAACCGAACTACATAAGTTACCCGCTATTGAGAAACTTAAGATCATTGAAGCACTTTGGAACGATTTGGCAAATGATGAAAGCAATCTTCCACAGCTGTCTTGGCATGAAACAGAACTCAAAAAAACCGAAGAAAAGTTTATAGCTGGCAAACTCGAAATTTTAGATTGGCAACAAGCCAAGAAAGAGTTGCGCTCCCAATTTGAATGAGAATTCAAATACTTTGTTCAGCCATGGAGGACCTCCCGGTAGGGCGAAAACTTTATGACCGCCAAGAAACAGGTATAGGAGACTATTTTTTCGATTATCTTTTTAGCGAAATAGATTCGCTGACCATATACGGAGGAATTCATTCAATACATTTTGGGTTTATCGTTTGTTGGCAAAGCGTTTCCCTTACGCCATTTATTACAGAATTGTTGATTACAGAGCCGTCGTTTTTCGCATTCTTGATTGCAGACGCAATCCAAGACAGGTTCGTACCTTTTTGACTAAAGATCATCAACCCGATAAAAACAACGTACCCGAAGATCTGCTTAGCAAACCCGCGGCTGGACGGGATAAATAAACCTACTTTGTCAGATTATAAGAAAGACCGTCATACCCGCCGGGAAGCGGGTATCCAGTGTCATGGATGGCGAGTTTCGAACCCTCCATGGAGCCTGGATTCGCTGCGCGGTCTAACGGCTCCCGCGATCTATGCAGGAATGACGACCTTCGGTCATGTGAAACTTGAAATCTTACAAAGTAGAACTAGCGTCCACCCTAAATGTATCTGATTGCTTTGCCGAGCTCGAAACGTTTAGAGTGGGGTTCAAGCCCAGTCCTGCCAAAAGCAATTACCGTGATATCTATGCAGCAATTTTATCAGCCGAAGCAGTCTGTCTAGTGAGTTTTACAGAAACTGCCAGCAAATAGCCGATCTTTGATAACCGGAACACGCTAAGACTTTTCTGTAATATGCATATTTACTTTTCTATTGGAAAAAAGCATCAATAACGGTGGTAAAAATAACAGATCCATAAGCAATGCAACAGTGATTGTAATAGCAGTTAACTGCCCCATACCCGCATTTAAACTAAAGTGAGAAAAGCTTAAGACAATAAAGCCGCACACCAGTACAGCCGAGGTTATCCACATGGCATTCCCTACGGTGGAAAATGCATAACGGACAGCCTCTTCACTGCTTAATTGACCTTCTTTACGCGCCCGGTCGTATTTGCTGATGAAGTGAACGGTGTCGTCGACGACAATCCCCAACGTCATACCAGCGACTATTGACAGTCCCAAATTAATTTGTCCGTTAATAAGGCCCCATATGCCAAAGGCAATGCCAGCCGGCGCTAAATTTGGTATCAGACTTATTAAACCCAGTTTGACGGAACGGAATGCGGCTATCAAAATTAATGAAATGACAGCCAAAGCTAGAAACGCCCCTCCGATTAAGCTGATAATATTGCGTTTTCCAATATGAGAGAACATTAATGCAGGACTGGCAATTGCAACATCAAGCTTTTGATAATTCACGCTCAGATGATGCCTGATGCGGTCTTCTAATGCCAGCATTTCAATTGAGCTCAATTCGCGCAATGTTGCGATTATTCGAGTTGATGATTTGTCCAGATTGACTTGATCATTCAAATCAAGCCCGTAAGGCAGTGACATTTCATAGGTCAGTAAATATTGAGCAGCCATGTTTCTTTCTTCAGGCAGTTTGTAAAAGTTACTGTCATCACCGTGCATATTTTTATTCAAACGATTAAATGTATCTGTCAGCGTATTGACATGAACGACTTCCGGTTGGTGTCTTAACCATTTAGACAGGGATTCTATTTGATTTAAAAACTTTGGTTCATTGATGCCGCCTGTTTCACCCGAATTGACAGCAAGTTCAATGGTATAAATTCCTCCCATATTTTGATTAAGAAAATCTGTTGCAGTGCGGAATTCAATGGTCTTGTCGAAATATTTTACAAGTTCGTCGTTAAGCTCATTTCGACTTGCGAATCCGGTCAGTGTCACTGTAATCAGCGCATTGATTATTAGCAGCATCTTTCTTCGATGAATAACGAACGTGGCCAGTTTTTTAAAATTGGAATGGTCCAAATCATCAGCGGATTTTGTTCGTAAAGGCAAAAGCGTAACTAGAGCAGGTAAAAATGTTACTGTTAGTATGAAGGCAAATGTAACGCCTATGGCAACGACATTGCCTAAATCCCTGTATGGTGGCGCGTCGCTAAAATTTAAACTGAGAAAGCCGATTGCCGTAGTTACGCTGGTTAACAGCATAGGTTGAAAATTTATACGCAAGCTATCCTGAATGGCGGCTTTTTTATCAAGACCATTTCGTAAGTGATGCAACATGGATGCTAAAAAATGAACGCAATCAGCCACTGCCATTGTCAAGATAATAATGGGAGCCGGTGCTGATGCTAAGGTCAATGAGTTACCCAACCAGCCGAATAAACCCAATGCCGGCGCTATAGAAAGTAAAATCAACATAACAACGGCAAGGGTCGCTGAAATTGATCTAAAGCAAAACCACAAGACCATTATTACAACGCCAAACATTAAAGGTGCCAATGTCATGTTATCGTGCATTGCCGCTTCGATGAAAGCGCTATTCATCATCACTATGCCAGTCAGGTGGATTTTTAGATCGGGGTGTAGTTGGGTTATTAATGCTTTGATTTCTCTTGCTTTATCAGTTACCTGCATCGCAGCAAATGCATTGTTTTCAGGTAATTGAACAGTGACATTAATGCCTGAAACGTGACCGCTCAGCGAAATAAGTCGATTTGCCAGCAGCGGCTCGTTGAGTGCGGTTTTTTTGATGGATTCAATTTCGTTGAGACCAAGTTGATCGGGTTTTTCAACTAAATCTGAAACGACCAGATCGTCATCAATTGAGACAGTATGCTGAAAGTTGGTGATGGAGTCGACGCGGCTGGTATGAGGAATTTTCCAGGCTTTTTGAGTTAAGTCAGCAATGACCTGAAGATTCTCAGGGGTAAAAATATTGCCATTTGCGGGCTCTAAGACAAACATAATGTTGTCGCTTTTATTGTAAGTGTCTTGAATGGCATTAAACGCAATTAATTGCGGGTTGTCAGGACCGAAAAAAACGCGGTAATCAGATTTAAAATCCAGTTTGGTAACGCCCGCTGTAAATAGGCACACTGCAATTAAACTAACTAAACAGATCAGCCGGGGATAATGAGTGACAAACCTTGCTAAACTAAGTGTTGGAGAGTTTTTTTGCATAGCAATTACCGTAAGATTTATTGTGTGATGTTCTGTATCTGACTAAATCTAGCAGATTTTAGCCATCGATAATCTTATAAAAAATGAAACACACCTAATCAGCCCTATTTATGGAACCTTTTATGACAATATTTGATTATGATCTTGCCTTTTCAAGAAATCACGGTATTACCAGCTTCGAAGAACAGCGTCGTTTAAAAATGGCGACTGTTGGCATTGCAGGATTGGGAGGCGTGGGGGGCGATTACCTGATTACTTTAGCGAGGGCCGGGATAGGGCAGTTTAAAATTTCAGATTTTGATGAGTTTGAACAGGGCAACTTTAACCGGCAATACGGTGCAACAATGACGACCATAGGCCGGCCAAAAATGGACGTAATGCACGAACTGGCTTTGGATATTAACCCGGAGGCAAAGATACAAACATTTGGCTCAGGAATAGACAGCAGTAATATTGATGAATTTCTTGATAACGTCGATGTCGTGATCGATGCGATCGAGTTTTTTGAAATTAATGCTCACCGTGTTTTGGTGAATGCTTGCATGGCTAGAGGAATACCGGTCGTTTTTGGCGTGCCTTTGGGCTATGGGGTTGGCATGCTTGTTTATACCTCAGAGGGGATGGGTTTTGATGATTATTTTGACTTGGATTATGCCGCCCCTTTAGAACAGCAGGTATTAAAAATGTCACTGGCATGTGCGCCAGCAGGGTTTCATCTTAAATATGTCGATCCAGGTTCCGTGGATCTTCAACAAAGAAAAGCCCCAAGTATTGCCAGTGGTTGCAAGCTTGCGACCGGCATGGTCATTACTCAAGCATTAATGGCGCTTTTGAATCCGAAAGAACTAAAACCCATTCCGCATTACACCTGTTACGACGCACGCCTCAATAAGTTAAAAAAGGGCTATTTATGGATGGGCAATCGTAATCCGGTCCAGAGACTCAAATTTAATTTGGCCAGAAAAATGTTGGGTATATAGGAGAAAGGGAAGCAGATGATTGATCACCGTATTCAATCAGCGAAGACAGAGGATTTAAGCGGGATTTTTATATTCGGTTGCCCTGTTGTCAGAAAAATTTACACTTGATGCTGGATCAAATAAAACGCGTTGTTAGGCCTGTTTTTAGACATCACTTTTGTCTGATTTTTATGAATCAAAGGCCGGTTGATGATTATTTATCCTTTTGTTTTGTAGCTATTGAGCCTCCCTTTTCTTTTTAGTGAGTTACTAGTTCTTGTTGTATGGAGGCCTGCGAGCTAAAAGGGTTTTATTACGCAGTGGGGTGTCCAAAAAGGCGATCGTTACTGTCAAGTCTTTTTACAAGAGGTCTTATCTGTCAATTCAGAGCGAATTGACGGGTGTCAAGCGGGTCACTTTTACTGCTGCAAGATAAATCCGCGTATAAATGAAGCTTAAGCCTCTTGCGTATGGCTTTTAAATCACTGAACTGTCGATAAAATTTACATCTTAGGGTAAGAGTAAAATGCTGCTATTATTCAACTTACTGATAAATCATTATTTATTTGTTTTGGCATGAATGGTGTATTAATAGTTGGGAGCACGATGGCTTTAGATAAAACACTTTTTCATTTTTATACGTTTGGAGAAAACAATGAAACTTTTAAACACTAAGAACTTAGCGGCAGTCACTTTAACTGCTGCAATGGGTATGGCTAGCACAAGCGCAATGGCTTTGGAAGACTTCACCGTTGATTGGGATTTGGATCCTACTACAGAAGGAACACCAGCAACTGGCAAGAGCTTCATTGCTGACAAAATTGTCGGTGGATATGTTGAAATTGTAACATTTGGAGCTGGTACATTTGATGTAACCATCAAATGGGACGCAGGTCAATTCTTTAGAAATGATGGGACAACTGCAATCAGTGCAGGGGTTTCAAGATTAGGTGTAGATTACGGTCTTTATGCTCTGTTCAATGGTAAAGGAACATTTTCTACCGTAGGTTCTGAAACTGCCTTCACATTTACAGATGCTATCTTCGATTTGTATTACGATGCTGATGTAGATACTGCTTACAATGCACCTTTAACAGCCAGTTTTACCGACCCTACTAAGCAATGGTCTACAATTAATGACGCAGATGATCTGAAAATAGCTACCGGTAGTCTGGTAGTAGGAACGGGTGAAGTTGATAGTTCCTGCGTAGGTTTAAATTGCGGTAGTTTCGGAACATCTTTATCCTTTGAGCTTGTTAATCCTGACGGTCCTAAATTCTTTACGGCACCTAACCCTTTCTACGATCTGACTTTGAATGCTGGACAGTTTAACGCTTTCCCTGTAGCGGCAGGCACAACAACAACAATCAATGGTTCAATGGACGTTGTTTTCCAAAACAGTGTTCCAGAGCCCACTACTGTTGCCCTGATGGGTCTAGGTTTACTCGGTTTAGGCTTGCGTCGTCGCAAAGCTTAATATTGAGCTGAAATTAAAGAAAACCCTCAAGGATCACTCTTTGAGGGTTTTTTCTTTTTAAATACAGATGTCGATCCAGGTTCCGTGGATCGTCACCAAAGGAAAGCCCCAAGTATTGCCGGCGGTTGCAAACTTGCGACCGGCAGGGTCATCACTCAAGCATTAATGGCGCTTTTGAATCCAAAAGAACTAAAACCCATTCCACATTACACCTGTTACGACGCATGCCTCAATAAGTTAAAAAAAGGCTATTTATGGATGGGCAATCGTAATCCGGTCCAGAGACTCAAATTTAATTTGGCCAGAAAAATGTTGGGTATATAGGAGAAAGGGAAGCAGATGATTGATCACCGTATTCAATCAGCGAAGACAGAGGATTTAAGCGGGATTTTTATATTCGGTTGCCCTGTTGTCAGAAAAATTTACACTTGATGCTGGATCAAATAAAACGCGTTGTTAGGCCTGTTTTTAGACATCACTTTTGTCTGATTTTTATGAATCAAAGGCCGGTTGATGATTATTTATCCTTTTGTTTTGTAGCTATTGAGCCTCCCTTTTCTTTTTAGTGAGTTACTAGTTCTTGTTGTATGGAGGCCTGCGAGCTAAAAGGGTTTTATTACGCAGTGGGGTGTCCAAAAAGGCGATCGTTACTGTCAAGTCTTTTTACAAGAGGTCTTATCTGTCAATTCAGAGCGAATTGACGGGTGTCAAGCGGGTCACTTTTACTGCTGCAAGATAAATCCGCGTATAAATGAAGCTTAAGCCTCTTGCGTATGGCTTTTAAATCACTGAACTGTCGATAAAATTTACATCTTAGGGTAAGAGTAAAATGCTGCTATTATTCAACTTACTGATAAATCATTATTTATTTGTTTTGGCATGAATGGTGTATTAATAGTTGGGAGCACGATGGCTTTAGATAAAACACTTTTTCATTTTTATACGTTTGGAGAAAACAATGAAACTTTTAAACACTAAGAACTTAGCGGCAGTCACTTTAACTGCTGCAATGGGTATGGCTAGCACAAGCGCAATGGCTTTGGAAGACTTCACCGTTGATTGGGATTTGGATCCTACTACAGAAGGAACACCAGCAACTGGCAAGAGCTTCATTGCTGACAAAATTGTCGGTGGATATGTTGAAATTGTAACATTTGGAGCTGGTACATTTGATGTAACCATCAAATGGGACGCAGGTCAATTCTTTAGAAATGATGGGACAACTGCAATCAGTGCAGGGGTTTCAAGATTAGGTGTAGATTACGGTCTTTATGCTCTGTTCAATGGTAAAGGAACATTTTCTACCGTAGGTTCTGAAACTGCCTTCACATTTACAGATGCTATCTTCGATTTGTATTACGATGCTGATGTAGATACTGCTTACAATGCACCTTTAACAGCCAGTTTTACCGACCCTACTAAGCAATGGTCTACAATTAATGACGCAGATGATCTGAAAATAGCTACCGGTAGTCTGGTAGTAGGAACGGGTGAAGTTGATAGTTCCTGCGTAGGTTTAAATTGCGGTAGTTTCGGAACAACTTTATCCTTTGAGCTTGTTAATCCTGACGGTCCTAAATTCTTTACGGCACCTAACCCTTTCTACGATCTGACTTTGAATGCTGGACAGTTTAACGCTTTCCCTGTAGTGGCAGGCACAACAACAACAATCAATGGTTCAATGGATGTTGTTTTCCAAAACAGTGTTCCAGAGCCCGCTACTGTTGCCCTGATGGGTCTAGGTTTACTCGGTTTAGGCTTGCGTCGTCGCAAAGCTTAATATTGAGCTGAAATTAAAGAAAACCCTCAAGGATCACTCTTTGAGGGTTTTTTTTCGCTTAAATAAATTACTTTAAAAGCATAAAAATTCTTTTTAATCATTTTTTAATTTGCGTTTAATAAAACCTTAATGGTTTGTGAATAAAGTCACACTTTGTCAGCTAATTATAATGTCCAGGCAGAGAGGTGGTTATGCAAGAGGGAGTAAGATTTGCGGAGCAAGAGGATGATTTGCGTGCTTGCTTTAAGCTTAGGTACCGTGTGTACGTGGAAAACATGGGGAGACTTTCGGATAAAAGCGATCACATCAACAAGGAGTTGTATGATGAGTTTGATGATAGAGCCAGAGTTCTGATCGCCGTTAAAAAGGGTAAGACTATAGGTACGCTGAGATTGTGCTGGGGAGGGGATGCACCTTTTGCCGGTTCGATGCTATCGGATTACCGGCTCATTCCATTTCTCAAGCAGATTCAGAAGGAAAAAATTTGTATTGTCGAAAGACTCATGATCGATCCTGATTGCCGAGGGTCGTCTCTGGTCGTTCGTATGTACAAAGAAGTGATGCATTTCGTGCTTCAGCATAAAGCTGAAGTGGTATTGCTCAATTGTGAATTGCATAATTTAAATGCCTATCTAAAACTGGGCTTTAGGGCTTTTGGTGATGTTTACGACTATCCGAGCATAGGACCTGTTGTTCCGATGGCTTTAATCGTTGGGGATTATGATCATCTCGTATCAGTTGGTTCCCCTGTTGCCTATTTGATTTCAAGCCGGGACGTTCAATATTGCTGCAAAACAGCAGAAATCAAGAAAGTCGTGTTAAATGAAACACCTCTCTCAGCCGATAATGCTCTACCCATTATTCAAAAACTCAAAAATTTAAATAAAGCCAGAAAATCTTTGGTTAATAACAGAACGTTTCAATTCTCTGAGCGTTTACAGCTTAGATTGAGTGCTTAATATTTTTTTGGATATTTTTTTTAAATAAAAGCAGAAATGTGATTGAGTCTGTAAAAATAATACCTGAGTCTATTAGACTATTCCTTGTATCTGAAAGCAATAATTTAGTCCCAGACTAACTAAATGGTGAATTCAATGGAAGATGGCGTTAGATTTGCAGAAACCGAAGAGGAATTAAGGGCTTCCTACCAGCTGCGTTACAAAGTTTACGTAGAATGTATGGGGCGGCTTAAAGATAAAAGTAATCACGAGCTGAAAGAGTTGCGTGATGAATACGATAAAAACGCCAGAGCAGTTGTTGCTATCAAAGACGGTCAGCCTATAGGAACGTTAAGGCTTTTTTGGGGCGGCGACGCGCCTTTTACAGATTCGTTGAAAGAAGCCTACAGCCTGAATTCATTTCTCGATATACTTCAAGAAAAAGACATTTGCATCGTAGAGCGCTTGATGGTTGATGAAAAGCATCGAGGTTCATCCACCACGCTAAGGATGTACAAGGAGGTCATGCACTTTGTGCTCGACAAAAAAGCTGAAGCAGTTTTTTTGGATTGTGAACCCCATCATCTTAACTCATATCTAAAACTGGGTTTTCGCCCTTTTACACATACCTATTCTTATCCCGGTATTGGCTTGGTTATCCCTATGGTGCTGATTGCTGGCGATTACGAGCACTTTAAATTAGTCGGTTCACCTTTTGGGATGTTGACTCGAGAAGACGATCTGGTCCATTGTCGACACACTGAACAGTTGCTGCATATTACAGAGCAAAGAACCAATATTCTCAGCCAAGCATCAAGCAACCAGGCTGAGTTTTTAAAAAACATTTATGATCAAACGGATTTGTTAATCAGTGATAAGCCAAAAATATTTGATGAATTAACCGAGGATGAGTTACGGCGTGTAATTGAGAGGAGTCATATTATCGATTGTATGCCGGGCGACCATATCATTGAGAAAAATAATGCCGCTAAAACGCTATTCGTATTACTCTCTGGTGTTGTTGAGGTAAGAAGAAATGGTCAGTTGCTGGCAATAATTACACCGGGTGAAGTGATTGGTGAAATTGCTTATTTTCTGAACATTCCTCGTTCTGCCAATGTTACCGCCGCCACCGAAAATGTCAGATTGCTTAGTCTTGATGAACCTTCTATGACCCGGCTGCTTAAATATGAAAGTGCTTTGGCGAATAAAGTCCTTATGAACATGTGTCGCAGTTTGTGTTCAAGAGTCATCAGTGGCGTTGAAATATCAGATTTAAGATGAATTATCCGCTAATCATCCTTGATTTAGCGTAATAAACCCCGTTTATCTTTTATTTTCTTTTGAGTTCATTCAGCAGGCCTACTGCCGATTCTTTAGTTGTGAACTTATCCTGTATAGAAACAATTTTTTCTAATATTTCAATTGCGGTATTTGTATTGCCGTTGGCTTCATAAGCTTTGGCAAGATGAAATTGAATGTCATAGGCAGTTGGAGCTAACTCCGCTGCTTTCTTTAAAGTCTCCAACGCTTCTTTATTTTGGCCTTGTTTAAGTAGAGAGGTTCCATAAGTGTCAGCTATAGCGGCTGAGTTGGGTGATTTGCTGTAGGCTTGTTTGGCATAATCAAGCGATTTCGGGTCGTTTTGATCTTGATAAAGCATGGCTAGATTGTTAAGTACAATTGCATTATCCGGTTTTTCTTTCAGGATAAATTGATAGTGGGACTCCGCTTTAGGGTAGTTTTTTTGGACATGGAATAAACTGGCTAATTTGAAGTGTGCATCGAGGTCTTGGTTATTCTTGTCAAGATAAGTTTCCAACATATTGATTGCTTCGTCAGTTTTTCCTTGTGTAGAAAGCAAGCTGACAATGTTGTTTAACAGCTTTGGGGTGGGTTGGATTTTGTAAGCTTGTTGATTGATATCCAGTGCTTTTTCGAGTTCATTTTGGGCAAGATATACATCGGCTTTTAGCATTTTACCTACGGCCAATTTCGGAAATTGCGCTTCAATGTAGTTAGCTTGATTCAAAGCTTCTTCGTAATTTTTGGTTTTGATCAGAAAAGCAGTTTTAAGTGTTAATGCGGGGCCGTTATTAGGATCAATTTTCAAAGCCTGATTGATTAAATCAAGTGCTGCTTTTTGTTTATCCTCCTGTCCCCCAGTTAGTTGGGCGAGAAAAAGACGATGGTCTATATCTTTATCATCCTGGTTAATAATTTTTAAAAGTGTTTGTTCACCTTCTTGCTGTTTTTTATTAAGAATTTGAGCTTTTGCGAGTAAAGAAAGTGACTGCTTGTCATTCGGGTAGTTTTTCGCCAGGTTTTGAGTAAGGGTGAGAGCTTTTTCAGGCTGTTTTTTTAGTAAATAAAATTTTAACAAGTTCTCAGTAACCTGGGCCTCAAGGTTTTTATCTCCCTTCACTTGATTAAGCGCAGTCGATAAAGCGTTTTCTACTTCTTGATCATTTTTTTGTTTATAAGCGATATCTGCTTTTAAAAAATAAGCTTTGATTAGCTTTGGATTTAGCGCTAAGGCTTTGTCTGCAGCGTCTCCGGCCGATTTAAAGTCATTGGTTTCTAAACTGACGGTTGCTAGACCTAAAAGAGCGATCTGACTGTTCGGGTTTAACTTAAGTGCTTGTTCATAGCTTTTCACCGCTCCCTGGGGATTCTTTTTCAAGGTTTGCAAGAGAGCTTGTAAGCTGTGATATTCTGATTCTTCGGGGTATTGCTTAAGCAAGGCTTTGACTTTTTCCTCGGCCTTATCGAGTTTGTTCTGTTTAACAAGTTCAAGTACACTTTGATAGCTTTCTTTTTTTTCGTCCACTTCAGATGATTGGAATGATTCTAGGATTGAAAATCCTTGGTCTGTTTCGGTGTTAACCTGAGGTTTGTCAAATAAATCATCACTCTTAATGTCAAAGTTTGCCGCTTGGCTCGTTGATAAAATGGACAGGAATGTCAGGGTAACAGCTAAAGTGGACGGGTATTTTTTAATTATTGGTTTCATTTGATTTCTCATGGATAAAAACTAAATTGTAAGTTATGAAGGTATTTACGAAAGGCCAGTTTTCTGGATTTAATAGCATGGAAGTGAGGTATTAATAAAATGATCACAAAAATAGCTGCCTCAATGTTTGTTTTCTATTTATATTGAACCCTATCACTATGTGGTTGTGGTGAGCAATAGTAATAATATTTGTAGTGTCGGCTTTTTTCTCTAGATTCTTACTTGGTTGAATCCGCGATGATTTAAAAGAATCGAATTTGGAGTATGAAAAGCACTTGCTATTTTATTGTGTTTTATCTTTTGTATTGATTGCATATTCATATATGTCGATGAAAATTATATTGAATAAGTATAGTCATTGATTTTATTGCTAACAGGGTTCAGCACCGTTACTTTTATCTACTATTTGCTATTTCAAGAGGTTTCAAAATGGCACTCGGCCAAGAAGATCTGATTCAAATTCAACAGCTGATCGACAAAACTCTGGCTGCGCGGCCGGAAGTGGTTAATGCCAATGTCCGTTACGAGTTGGATATTCGAGAACGTATCGTGCGCGTCGAAGAAGAGCTCAAGCACCAGCGAGAGCTGATGCTGCAAGGATTTGAAAATAGCAATAAACGTTTTGAAGACGTTAATAGGCATTTTGATGAGGCGCGCGCTGATGTGAACAAGCGTTTTGAAGAAATGCGTGCTGACATGAATAAGCGTTTTGAGCAGGTGGATAAACGCTTTGAACAAGTAGATAAGCGTTTTGAGCAGGTCGATAAGCGCTTTGAGCAAATTGAAAAACACTTGACCATCATTACTCAGCGTATGGACAGGTTCATGTTCTGGTCGTTGGGATTGACCGTTTCAGCCGTTATTGCTATCGTTAAACTGACGTGATACGTAGTTTTTGGGTGTTTAGTTCCAGCCAGAAGTTATTGTTAATCCAGACTGCATGGATGGCTCGAGGCATCCCATCCCTGGCATTGGATGCCCGTATCCGGATGGGCATGACGGGGCTTGTGACTTTAAGCTGAAATATATTGCTTAATCAGGATCCAGGTTGATCTGGCGAGTATGCCGATGTACTTATTTCAAGAGGTTTCAAATGGCACTGGGCCAAGAAGATCTGATACAAATTCAAGAACTGATCGATAAAACTCTGGCTACGCGACCGGAAGTGGTTAATGCCAATGTCCGTTATGAGCTAGATATTCGAGAGCGTATCGTGCGCGTCGAAGAAGAACTCAAGCACCAGCGAGAGCTGATGCTGCAAGGATTTGAAAATAGCAATAAACGTTTTGAAGACGTTAATAGGCATTTTGATGAGGCGCGCGCTGATGTGAACAAGCGTTTTGAAGAAATGCGTGCTGACATGAATAAGCGCTTTGAGCAGGTGGATAAACGCTTTGAACAAGTAGATAAGCACTTTGAGCAGGTGGATAAACGCTTTGAACAAGTGGATAAACGTTTTGAGCAGGTGGATAAGCGCTTTGAGCAAGCTGATAAGCATTTTGAGCAAATTGAAAAACACCTGACCATCATTACCCAGCGTATGGACAGGTTCATGTTCTGGTCATTAGGTTTGACCGTTTCAGCCGTTATCGCTATCGTTAAACTGACTTGAGGTCTTTTCTTGCCAGCCCTTTGCGCTTTTGATTATTTTTAGTTCAAAGAATGACATTTGTTCGTAGTTTCAAATGTCATCCAATAGATTTCCAGCTTCAATCGTTTTTTAACATCACTCTTGCGGACGCTTGCTCTTTTTGGACGTCGAGCTCATTCTTTTTTTGCTTTTGTCTTTACTGACTAGCTCGCCCATTCTGGAAATATTAAGAGGCAGTCCGGCGACGCGTACTTTCTTCAGGTCATTAAACAAGTCTTTGGGCATGCCGGCCGGCAGCTCAACAGTACTGTAATTCTCTTCAATTTTAATGCGCGCAATATGATCGCCGTCCAAGCCTGTTTCGTTAGCGATTGCGCCTACGATATTGCCGGGTTTAACGCCATGGGTACGGCCGACTTCTATTCGATAGGTTTCCATTTCTACATCACTTTCCCCGCTGCGTCTCGGTTTACGGTCGCTACGGTCACGCGCAGGTCTGTCGCTGTTGTCAAATTTTGAAGGGCGGCTTTCGCTGGGTTCTCTTGTGCTTTTTGGCGGATTTTTGATCAGTAAAGGTGTGTCACCTTGGACAATTTTAGCCAATGCTGAAGCAATTTGGATGGCGGAAACATTATGTTCCGTTTGGTATTGTTCCATCAGTTGAGTAAAGAAACTCAATTCTTCAGCCGCCAGCGTGTCAGTAATGCGTTGTTTGAATCGGCTGATTCTTTTGTTGTTGATGACTTCTGTTGAAGGCAATCCCATTTCTTCCACTTTTTGCCGGGTCGCTTTTTCTATGTTGCTGAGCAAGCGTCTTTCGCGTGGCGAAACAAATAAAATGGCGTCACCGGTGCGGCCTGCGCGACCTGTGCGGCCTATGCGATGGATATAGGCTTCGGTGTCATAAGGAATGTCGTAGTTGATAACGTGGCTGATACGTTCCACATCCAATCCGCGTGCAGCGACATCGGTAGCAACCAGGATATCGAGCTGACCGTTTTTAATGTGGGCGATGGTTCGTTCTCTTAAAGCCTGAGACATATCTCCGTTGATTGCAGAGGCTGAGTAACCGCGGGCTTCCAGTTTTTCGGCAAGTTCGATCGTCGCAGTTTTGGTGCGAACGAAAATGATGATGCCGTCAAATGTCTCGGATTCAAGAATGCGCGTAAGGGCGTCCAGCTTATGAATACCGCTGACCAGCCAATAACGCTGGCGAATGGTTTCTGCAGTAGAGGTGCGAACTTTTACGGTAATTTCTTCGGGATTGTTGAGATGGGTTTGCGCAATTTTGCGGATTACCGCTGGCATGGTTGCCGAAAATAAAGCAATTTGACGCTTTTTAGGGGTTTGTTCCAATACCCATTCAACATCATCAATAAAGCCCATGCGCAGCATTTCATCGGCTTCATCAAGAACCAGACAGGTCAGCGCATCCAGTTTTAGAGTACCTTTGCGCATGTGATCCATGACCCGGCCTGGCGTACCAACGATGACGTGCGGTCCGCGTTTCAGCTGTTTCAGCTGTGTGGTGTAATCCTGGCCGCCGTAAATAGGCAGTACATGAAAGCCTTTTAAGTAAGTTGCATAGCGTTGAAACGCTTCAGCGACCTGGATAGCCAGTTCTCGTGTAGGGGCCAATACCAAAACCTGGGGTTCGGTTTTCTTTAAATCGATTTTTGACAGCAGCGGCAGTGCGAAGGCGGCTGTCTTGCCTGTTCCTGTTTGTGCTTGTCCCACCACGTCTCGGCCTTCGAGTACATAGGGGATGATTTGTGCTTGAATAGGGGAGGGAGATTCATAGCCAACATCATCCAGTGCTTTTAGCAGAGGTTCAATCAGTGCTAATTCACGGAAAGTGGGGAAAGTTGAATCATCATTGGTCATGCATTTACCTGTAAAATTGGATTGGCGCAACTGCGCGAGGGTTTTATGGGGAGAGATTATACCGTAATACCCGTTTTGCTGCATGTAGAATCAGATTGGCAAGTCTGTTTTGTTTTGTAGAAGATTGGTTTTATTGAAAAAATTAAGTTTGCCTATAATTTCGAAAACGGACTGCCATCGTATAAGGCGTCCCTGCCGGAACGACGGCAACTATTAATGCAAACGATGCTGTTGAAGGTGGATGCGTTGTCGCTATCCACCTTACTAATCTGCCATCCTGACTTTCACAGGAGGTGAGAAAGAGTTGTCCGAGTCGCTGAATAGTTACAATAAGTTCACGATCGAGCTGAGTTTTAATAGTTTGCTTGTTATAATGCATGACCATTTTTTTTGTTTTAATATCATCGAGAGATTTGCATGATTCAAGGTAGTATCGTTGCGTTGGTTACACCCATGGATGAGAGTGGCAGCATAGACCAGGTCAGCCTGAAAAAATTGGTTGAGTTTCACATTGAACAAGGAACGGATTCTATTGTTGCAGTAGGCACAACAGGTGAGTCTGCAACGCTTGATGAGGAAGAGCATTGTGAAGTGATTGCTGCGATAGTCGGCTACGCGGCGGGGCGCATACCTATAGTTGCCGGAACCGGGGCCAATTCAACTTCTGAGGCGTTGGAATTGACGCGCCGGGCCAAAGATGCAGGCGCCGATGCCTGTTTACTGGTAACCCCATATTACAACAAGCCAACGCAGGAAGGATTGTATCTGCATCATAAAGCGATTGCAGAAGCAGTCGATATTCCGCAAATTCTTTACAATGTGCCTGGGCGGACTGCCGTCGATATGTTGCCTGAGACCATCGCGCGCTTGTCGGAAATCGAAAATATCGTAGGGGTCAAAGAGGCGACCGGCAAGCTTGAGCGCTATACACAGATCAGAGATTTATGCGGTGATGGTTTCGCGCTGTATTCAGGCGATGATGCAACCAGCTGCGAATTTTGCCTGTTGGGCGGCAACGGCACCATAACCGTCACAGGCAACGTGGCACCTCGCTTGGTCCATGAAATGATCAATGCGGCAATGGACGGGGATCGTGAAACCGCCTTGGCTATTGATGCAAAATTAACGGGATTGCATAAACACCTGTTTATCCAATCCAATCCGATTCCGGTTAAATGGGCCTTGGCGGAACTGGGACTGATTAAAAAAGGCATCCGCTTGCCGTTGACTTGGCTGACCGAAGAGTGCTTCGAAACGGTTCGAGCCGCCATGCGTCAGGCTGAGGTTATCGAGTAGCCTATGTACAGGTTTTTCTTAAGGTTTGTTTTACTGACTATTATTCTGAGCGCAGGTTCCGGTTGCAGTCAAATTAAGAGCTGGTTTCCTGATAAGGAAAAAGATTATCAGTTTAAAGGTGAAATACCGGATTTAGTCGTTCCGGATGATCTCGTACATAACACGATCAGAAAATCTCCATCTGCCGTTGTAACTCAACCGGTCACTACAACCACAGCCACAGCCGCTGTTCAGGCTGAGTCTGCTGAGCCCGGAGATACTGAGGAAGCGAGTGAAACGGCCACGGTAGAACGCGTTGGGGGAACCGATGGAAATCGGTTGCGCTTGAGTGAAAACATGTCCAGAACTTGGCGGGTGGTTGGCAAGGCACTCAGCCGGAAATCGGTTGAAATCGTCTCCCGCGATCGGGCAAATGGCATCTATATCGTTCAATTTGATCCTGACGAACTTAAAGTGACGGATGAATCCTTTTGGGATGAGATGCTGTTTATGTTTGGCGCCAGCGGGGGCGGCACTGAGCTTGAATACCGCGTCAAACTGATCGAATATGAAGGCTTCACAGAGATTTTTATTTTGGATGAGAAAGAAAAACCTTTATCCGAAGGAAAAGGTTTGGCGCTTTTGACACTTTTGCAAAAAGCAATCGAGCAGGACCTTAATGATGATTAGTGCCGTAGGCCGGGTTTGGCATTAGCTTACCCGGCTTCTAAACGGCCGTATCCGGTTATGGATCAGCTCAAGCCTGTCTAAAACAGTGATTGTCCCCCACCGAATTTTAAATTCCCAATAACTATTACTATGCTATTAATTCCTGGCACCTCCGCACTTTCCGGTTTTCGCGTCACTAAATTGTTGACCGAGCTGCAATCAATTGATGCTTCAATTCTGGCCGTTTCAGCCCATTATGTTCATTTTGTCGAACTGACTCAGCCATTAGAAGAAAGTCAATCCGCCATTTTAAACAGGCTGTTAAGTTACGGCGCTCGTTTGGCCGATAAGGCTGAAGACAGTCCTGACTTTCAATTGACTGTTTTCCCCCGGCCAGGCTCCATTTCTCCCTGGTCCAGTAAAGCGACCGAAATTGCGCAGCGCTGCGGATTAACTGAGGTCAATCGGCTTGAACGCGGTATCGAATACCAGTTGAAAAGCCAGTCTTCGCTCAGTGAGTTGTCTCTTTCAAAGATTGGAGCCGCCCTGCATGATCGAATGATGCAAGTGGTTAAACCCAGCAATCTGCTAGATGAAGAGGATTTATTCGCGCACCATGAGCCGCAACCTTTACAACGGGTTGCCGTAATGGAATCGGGTCGGGCTGCTTTGATGTCAGCCAACAGTGAATTGGGTTTGGCGCTTTCCAATGATGAAATCGATTATTTGACCGATAGTTTTCAAAAATTAGGCCGTAACCCATCCGATGTTGAGTTGATGATGTTCGCTCAAGCCAATTCCGAACATTGCCGTCATAAAATCTTCAATGCCCGCTGGACAATTGACGGGGTTGAACAAGCGGAAAGTTTGTTCGGGATGATTCGTCATACGGCGGAACAAAGCCCCGATGGCATTTTATCCGCGTACCACGATAATGCTTCCGTAGTTGAAGGGTCCAAGGCGCAAGTTTTCATCCGCAATGCGATGACCGGTGAATACGCTTATGTCGAAGAAGAAGCCCATCTGCTGATGAAGGTGGAAACGCACAATCACCCCACCGCGATCTCTCCGCATCCAGGCGCAGCAACAGGATCGGGCGGAGAAATTCGCGATGAAGGGGCCACGGGCAGGGGATCGGCAACCAAAGCCGGTTTGACCGGATTCAGCGTTTCTCATCTAAAAATTCCAGGTTTTAATCAGCCCTGGGAAACGGACAACGGCAAGCCGGGCCGGATTGCTTCGGCTTTGGAGATCATGCTCGAAGGCCCCATCGGCGGTGCTGCGTTTAACAATGAATTCGGCAGACCCAATCTGGCCGGTTATTTCCGCAGTTTCGAACAAGTCGTTCCTGACACTAACGGCGTCGCTCTCAACGGTTACCACAAGCCGATTATGATTGCCGGGGGCATGGGCAATATCCGTCCTATGTTGGTCAATAAAAACGTGATTCCGCCCGGTTCGTTGATCATTATATTGGGCGGACCTGCCATGCTGATTGGTTTGGGCGGAGGTGCTGCTTCCTCGCAAACCTCGGGGGAAAGCTCTGAAGCGCTGGATTTTGCTTCAGTGCAACGCGAAAACCCTGAGATGGAACGGCGCTGCCAGGAAGTCATCAATCATTGTAATTCTCTGGGTGATGAGTCGCCGATTGTGTCCATTCATGATATCGGCGCGGGCGGCTTATCGAATGCGGTTCCGGAAATCATTCATGATTGCGACCGTGGCGGCCGCTTTGAACTGCGCGACGTGCTGAATGCCGATAAGGGCATGTCGCCGATGCAAATCTGGTGTAACGAAGCCCAGGAACGCTATGTTGTCGCGATCAGGCCGGAGTCTCTGGAACTGTTCAAATCGTTCTGCGAGCGGGAGCATTGTCTTTTTGCCGTGATCGGTGAGGCGACTGAAGCGGAGCATTTGGAGCTAAGCGATGCATTATTGGGTGACAAGCCCGTGGATTTGCCGATGTCGGTCTTATTCGGCAAGCCGCCAAAAATGCACAGAGACGTCAGTCATCTGAAGGTCCATCACAGCTCACTCGACTTTGAAGCGGTTCTGATTGACGATGCGGTACGCCGAGTCCTGTCGTTTCCTGCGGTAGCCGATAAAAGTTTCCTGATTCATATCGGGGACCGCTCTGTAACGGGATTGGTAGCGCGTGATCAAATGGTAGGTCCCTGGCAAGTGCCGGTTGCCGATGTCGCGGTAACTGCGTCCGGCTTTTATGCGCTTACCGGTGAAGCCATGGCGATGGGTGAGCGAACGCCGCTTGCCGTTATCAATGCCCCTGCCTCAGGCCGCATGGCAATAGGTGAAGCGTTAACCAATCTGGCTGCTGCGCGGGTTGATTCATTAAAGCACATTAAACTTTCGGCCAACTGGATGGCGGCGGCCGGCGCACCAGGCGAAGATGCCGCCTTATTTGATACGGTCAAAGCCATAGGCAAGGAATTATGCCCGGCTTTAGGTCTGGCTATTCCTGTGGGTAAGGACTCATTGTCGATGAAAACGGTTTGGAAGGAAGCGGGCCGTGAAAAAGTGATGACAGCACCGGTCTCGTTAATCGTTTCTGCGTTCGCGCCGGTTTTGGATGTGACGAAGACGCTGACGCCGCAATTGCGCGATGAAAACAGTGAGCTGATATTGATTGATTTGGGTCAAGGCAAAAACCGGCTTGGCGGTTCCATATTGGCGCAGGTTTACCGACAAATGGGAGATGAAACGCCGGATCTGGACGATACCGGATTATTTAAAGCATTTTTTAATGTGATTCAACAATTGAATCAACAAGACCGCTTATTGGCTTATCACGACCGTTCAGATGGCGGATTGCTGGCTGCGGTTGCTGAAATGATGTTTGCCGGCCGGTTAGGCGTTAATCTGAATATCAGCGCCCTGGGGCCGGATGTTTTAGCGGCTTTGTTTAATGAAGAGTTAGGCGCAGTTGTGCAGGTGCGCAAGCAGGACTGCGAAACGGTTCTGGCTCAATTGAGCGAAGCCGGACTGGGTGCCTGTAGTCATAGAATAGGTGGAATTACCGCTTCGCAGTCTTTGGTTATCTCCGACGGCGAGCAAACCGTATTTTCCGCCACGCGAGCCGAATTACAAACTACCTGGTCCGAAGTCAGTTACCGGATGCAGGCTTTACGCGATAATCCTGATTGTGCTGAACAGCAATTTGAACGCATTAGAGATGATTGGGATCCGGGCTTGAATGCCGTGCTCACTTTTGATTCGAATGAAAACGTGTGCGCGCCGTTTATCAAATCAGCAAGGCCCAAAGTCGCCATCCTGCGTGAGCAAGGGGTAAACGGACACGTCGAAATGGCGGCGGCTTTTGACAGGGCAGGTTTCACTGCGATAGACGTGCACATGAGCGACATTATTCATGGCCGGGTCAGCCTCACCGATTTTACCGGCTTGGCCGCTTGCGGCGGATTCTCTTACGGTGACGTGCTGGGTGCTGGCGGCGGCTGGGCCAAATCCATTTTATTCAATGCTCGGGCCAGGGAAGCGTTTTCGGCCTTTTTTCAAAGGCAGGACACTTTTGGCTTGGGTGTGTGCAATGGCTGTCAAATGATGTCGGGTCTGCAGGAAATTATTCCGGGGGCCGAGCATTGGCCGCGTTTCATGCGTAATGACTCCGAACAGTTCGAGGCCCGGGTTGCCCTGGTTGAAGTGCAGGAATCACCGTCCATCTTGTTTGCCGGTATGGCCGGTTCACGAATGCCGGTTGTTATTGCTCATGGGGAAGGGCGCGCCGAATTTAATATTGATCCTGCTGTTGCTCTGGAAGCCGGGGCTGTTTCTTTGTGCTATGTGGACAATGAAGGGGAATTGACGACAGAGTTTCCGGCAAATCCCAATGGTTCACCTTTTGGTATTACCGGTTTGACCACGCGAGATGGCCGCTTCACGATTATGATGCCGCACCCTGAGCGCTGTTTCAGAACGATGCAGAATTCCTGGCATCCTGGTGAATGGGGTGAGTATGGGCCCTGGATGCGATTATTTAGAAATGCCCGTGTCTGGGTGGGTTGAAAAGAAAAGGAAAGACCTTATATTAGTAGTGACTCAAGTTGGAAATGGAAAGCTGACTGAACTGCTGGTTGAAATATCAGGGTGAAAAATCGGATCACATGAAGATACATTGGATTATCGGCAGTAACAGTCAGGCGGATTATTTTTGACCCTGTCTTAACTTTTTAACCAATAATTTATTGATCAGTGTGGAGGTTGTTATGGCTATCACCCGATATGAACCCTGGAGTTTATTGAATCAATTGCAAAAAGAACTGGAACGCGCGCATGAAAAAAGTGCGGTTGATGGAGGCTCCACATCAACCGCAGAATGGGCGCCTGCAGTCGATATTAAAGAAGAATCGGATAAATTTATCTTGTACGCGGATATCCCCGGAGTCAAACCCGAGGAAATCGATGTGAGTATGGAAGACGGCATTTTGACCGTAAAAGGCGAGAAAAAAACGGAAGCCAAAACCGAAACTGAAGGATATAAACGCGTAGAACGCACCTACGGCTCGTTTTACCGCCGCTTCAGTTTGCCAGACACAGCCAATGCCGATGCCATATCGGCAAGATCAAAGCTCGGTGTCCTGGAAATCACAATACCGAAAAAAGAAGCGGTCCAACCCAAGAAAATTAGCGTATCCGCTGAAGAATAAGTCAATCCGGCTTTTCCAGTCCTCCGGTTTTACGGAGGACTGGGTTTATTCATCAAACCGGAATTTCCCAGTTTTTATAGAGTTGTCCAGGCTTGTAAGAGAACTCTGTTTGCATTAATAGTTGCCGTCTTTCCGGTAGGGATTGCCGGAGTCGTTAGACCGCGAAAGCGAATCCAGGTCACAAGGATGTGAAAGTCCAACGCCATCCATGGCTTCTGGACCCCGGCAATCCCTGCCGGGGCGACGCCTACTATTAACGCGAATATAGCTTTTTTTCGTCCATCGAAAGAGGATTGTCAACAATAACGTTAAGTTAATGATCTCGAAATGAAGCGATAGATGATATCCGTAGGAGCGGGCCATGCCCGCGATTGAACCCGCGAATGAAAGACCCACCATCCCTTTCGCGAGCATGGCCCGCTCCTGCAAAATACGATTAACTTAAATGCATTCTTTTGCCGATTGTGGATCAATTCAACTATAAAAAAAGAATTTTTCCTATAGGTTGTTGTGACCAGTAACCCGATAATGCTTGTTTAAACACGATGTCCAGCGCGATGAGCTTACGTTTTCAAATCAATGTTCGGATAGTTCTGACCAGCATTTTAATCTTGTTGATAGGTGGTGCTGTAGCTATCTGGCATGCCCGGGGGGCTGTCGATCGCGAAATCGATTCCTCATTGAACCTGACCTTGCAACTGGTCCAGCTCAGTTTTTCTCAAAACAAACGCAGCAATTTTGATGTCAACGAATGGCTACCGGGATTTGTGGCGATGAGACAAACGCGGCATTTGACGATTCAGCTGAAAAAGCCCAGCGGTGAAATCGTCAATTTTAATTCCGTTCAAGAGCGTCGCAGCGACAAAGAAATGCCGCCTCGCTGGTTTATCAAGCTGGTGTCCAGCCAGTATCCGGAAGTTGAAAAACAGCTGACGACACTGGATGGACAATCGATCACGCTGCTGATCAAAGCCAATCCACTGGATGAAATTTCCGAAGTCTGGGAAGAAAGCCTCGCCTTTTTTGTGTCATTGGTCGTCATGACATTGATGACTTGCCTTGCGGTAAATTTGGCATTCAATAAAGCCCTGAAATCTATCGGGGTTATCGTAGAGGGTTTAAAAAGCATTGAAACCGGCCATTACGATCAGAAATTACCCGAGTTCTCCATCAACGAATATGACAGTATTGCCGGCGCTATCAATCATATGACCGAAGTTCTGGATGCCGCGAATAAGGAGAACAGCGCTTTAACCCAGCACTCACTGGAGATTCAGGAAGAAGAGCGCCAGAATCTTTCCCAGGAGCTGCATGATGAACTGGGTCAATCATTAACCGCAATTAAAGTCATGGCGGTTACAGCTAAAAATAAAAAAGCCGAAACCGATCAAATCGCCGATACCATTATTTCGATTTGTGATCATCTGATTGCTGTTGTCCGATCCATGATGCGCAGTCTTCATCCTATCAGTCTCAAGGAATTAGGTCTTAAAGCGACGCTGGAGGACTTGTTGAATCAATGGGCGGTCAGAAATCCCGAACTGAAATTAACCCTGGAATGTCCTGATGAAGTCGATAACCTCGATCATAAGATGACGATTCAGATTTTTCGGGTCATCCAGGAGTGTTTGACCAATGTCGTGCGCCATGCCGATGCCAGTCAGGCTGTTATTAAATTGACTCTGGGACATGAACCTCAACAGGGCCCTGTGTTATTTTTGGACATTACCGACGATGGAAAGGGCTGCGCCCCTGATTCGCTTAAGTCCGGATTCGGTATGTTGGGCATGAGAGAGCGCATCAAGAGTTTGGGAGGCGAGTTTTTAATTCGCACCGACAGCTCAAAAGGATTATCCGTAACCGCCAGTGTACCGTTAAGATGAGTGAAGCAATTAAAGTCATATTAGTGGATGATCATGCCGTAGTCCGTGCCGGATTCCGCTTGCTGCTGTCCTCCGTACCGAATATTCAGGTCATCGCCGAAGCGGAACGGGGCGAACAAGCCTGCCAGCTGTATCTGGACAACAAGCCGGATGTGGTGGTGCTGGATTTATCCATGCCCGGTATCGGTGGATTGGAAAGCATCCGGCGTATCTGTAACCGGGATAATCAAGCCAAAATTCTGGTATTCAGTGTTCATGATGAACAGGTTTATGTGAACAGGGCCATGATGGCCGGAGCCAAAGGCTATATAACCAAGAATTCCGCACCGGCTATTCTGGTCGAGGCCATACAGAAAATTTCTGAAGGCGGGGAATACATTGAGGAAGGCTTGTTAAAAAACACGACTAGCGCAGGAAATCCTAGCGATTACCGCGCCTTGATTGAATCCCTGTCAGCCAGAGAGTTTGATGTGTTTTGTCTGCTGGCTAAAGGCCTGACGATGCATAAAGTCGCCGATGAGCTCTGTCTGGGCTATAAAACTGCCGCCAATTACGGCACACAAATCAAAAATAAATTGAAAGTGTCTACCGTGGCCGAGCTGGCTCACATCGCTATGGCCCTGGGTGTGGTGAAAAATAAATAGACCGGGCATTTGGCTGAAAACGGAACTAAATGACTCATCGTGCCTGATATCCGCTCATCAGGAAAAAAACTTACCGGCAGTGATCAATGTGTTGACTATGCCCCAACTCAGAGGAATGCCAACTGCCAGCCAAGCCAGCCAAACTGTTAATGGATGACTTCGGGTGTTGGTATAAACCATTTCATCCGCATCATGGGCGTGTATTTTTTTATATTCCAGGCGCTTTTCTTCTTCCAGTTCGGCATCCGTCATAAACCACTTGTCATCAACAGGCCGTATCAGCAAATTACAGATCAGGCCTATCACTAAGAGTCCGGCGAGAATAAGCATGGTCTGGTTGTAAACCTGCTCGCGTGGCAGGCCCAGGCTTAATTGATATTCACGCATGTAGTTGACGACTACTGGGCCGAGAATCCCTGCCGTTGACCAGGCCGTCAGCAATCGGCCATGAATGGCACCCACCATTTGTGTGCCGAACAAGTCGGCAAGATAGGCCGGAACGGTTGCAAATCCTCCGCCATACATGCTTAAGATCAGACAAAACGCGGCGACAAATAAGGCTTTATTTCCGCTCATTGCCAGTTCCGGAATGCTAATGTACAAAAGCCCGCCCAATACAAAAAATACAATGAAGGTCAGTTTTCTGCCCAGCCAATCCGACAAACTGGCCCAGACAAATCGCCCGCCTATGTTGAAGAGGCTTAATAATGCGGTAAAACCGGCGGCTAAACCGGCAATCGAAGCCAGCTGGGTTTTATCCAGCCCGGTAAAAGGCTTGTCAATACCTATCAGCTGACCGCCGAATACTTCCTGCAACATCGGCGATGACATACCGATGACGCCGATACCGGCGCTGACATTCATGCATAACACTGCCCACACCAGCCAGAATTGCTTGATCTTGAAAACATTTTTCACATGCACATGGCCATGCGTCACCATGCTTTTGTTTTGTTCCGGAATTGGCGGCGTCCATCCTTCTGGTTGCCAGCCGGTAGCGGGAATCCGGTAACTCAATGCGCCTGCCAGCATGAAGATAAAATAAATGCCTGCCATGGCGATCAGGGTCTGCATGACGCCAACATCGGTTTCGGTCGCAAAGAACTTCATTAAAGCCGTTGCCAAAGGGGAGCCAATCATCGCGCCCCCGCCGAATCCCATGATAGCCATTCCGGTTGCCATGCCGCGCCGGTCAGGAAACCATTTAATCAGCGTCGATACCGGTGAGATATAACCCAATCCCAAGCCTACACCGCCAATCACGCCCGAACCCAACAGCATGATCCAGAATTGATGCAGGTAAATGCCTAAAGCGGAAAGCAGCATGCCGCCGCACCAGCACAAAGCGCTGACGACACCGGCTTTGCGGGGACCGACATATTCCAGCCAGCCGCCCCAAATGGCGGCAGAAGAACCCAACAGCACGAAAAACAGGGTGTACATCCAGCCTAATGTGGCAATACTCCAATCGCAATGGGTAACAAATAGCTCCTGGAAAAAGCCGACTTCCGGTCCGCATTCAATGCTTTCTTTAATGCCTATTGCCCGCGATAGCGGCAGCCAAAATACCGAAAACCCATACGCCATGCCTATGCATAAATGAATTGCCAATGCAGCAGGCGGCACCAGCCAGCGATTAAAGCCCGGTCCGGCAATGGTGTGTTCCTTGGCTAAGAAGCCCGGTGAAGTATTCTGGGTCATGAGGATTGTTGGTTGATTCAGGTTCTTTTTGATTGATAAAGGCTTATTTTCAAGGGGGCATAGCTTAAACCAATCTCTGCATTTTGTGTTCACTTTAGAAAGACTGTCATACTCGCCGGGAAGCGGGTATCCAGTGCCATGGATGGCTAGCTTCGAACCATCCATGGAGCCTGGATTCGCTGCGCGGTCTAACGGCTCCGGCAATCCATGCCGGAATGACGGCCTTAGGTCATGTGAAACTTGAAATCTTACAAAGTAGAACTAATCAGAGCGAAGCATAACAGACCCTCTCCAGCGGGAGAGGGCAGGGAGAGGGCAGTTTGAAATAAGGGAAAAATACTTCTCCTTAGCCATTACTGTTAACTGAACCAAAACCGCCGCCGCCCGGTGTTTCGATGATTATCTCATCACCCGGATTAACGTGAGTTTCCGCGCAACCGGCCAGCAGCTCTTCGGTTACCTCATTCCGGATAATACGGTTCCCGCCGGTTTTACCTGGCGAGCCGCCCTGTAAACCAAATGGCGGTTTTATGCGGTGACTGGACAGTATGCCCGTTGTCATCGCTTCGAGAAATTCGATACGCCTGATAACGCCGTCGCCTCCTCGATAACGGCCATAGCCACCGCTACCGGCTCGAATCGAAAACTCTTTCAACAACACCGGAAATCGCCATTCCAGTATTTCCGGATCGGTGATACGCGAGTTGGTCATATGCGTGTGGACGGCATCGGCGCCGTCAAAACCCTCGCCTGCACCTGCTCCGCCGCAGATGGTCTCATAATACTGGTAGCGTTCATTGCCGAAAGTGACGTTGTTCATTGTGCCTTGCGAGCCAGCCAACACGCCTAATGCGCCATAAAGGGCATCGACAATGTATTGCGAAGTTTCAACGTTTCCGGCAACAACGGCAGCCGGGTAATGCGGATTGAGCAGGCAGCCTTCCGGAATGCTGATCTTCAGAGGCTTCAGACAGCCTGCATTGAGCGGAATGTCATCTTGTACCAAGGTTCTGAAGACATACAGCACCGCCGCTTTACAAACCGCAGCCGGTGCATTGAAATTACCGCTCATTTGCAAAGACGTACCGGTGAAGTCGATGTGGGCCGAGCTGTGAGTGCGGTCGATAGTGATGTGTACGGCGATTTTTTCGCCCTGATCTAATGCATATTCGAATCGACCCTCATTAAGCCGGGCCAGCACAGCACGGACACAGGCTTCGGCGTGGTCTTGCACATGTTGCATATAGGCTGAAATAACAGGCAGCGAATAGGACGCGACCATTGCCGACAATTCCTGTGCGCCTTTTTGATTGGCGGCAATTTGTGCCTGCAAGTCGGCAATATTCTGATCGGGATTTCGGGCCGGATTCGGATTGCTGTTCAGCCATGCGCGAATTGCTGTTTCCTGAAAGTGCCCTTGGTCAAGTAGCTTAAGGCCATCGCTGATCACGCCTTCATCGCCGATAGACTGGCTATTGGCAGGCATAGAGCCGGGTGAGATACCGCCAACGTCGGCATGATGGCCGCGCGATGCGACAAAAAACAGTAACTGCCGGCTATCTTCGCTAAATACCGGCGTCACTACCGTAATATCGGGTAGATGCGTGCCTCCCGCGTAGGGTGAATTGAGTAAATAAGCATCACCGGGCAAGAATTGCCCTGCCATTTTTTGCAGCAAGGCTTTGACGCTTTCGCCCATCGATCCCAAATGCACGGGAATATGCGGAGCATTGGCGATCAGTTCTCCTGCGGCATCGAACACCGCGCAGGAAAAGTCAAGACGCTCCTTGATGTTGACCGAGTGAGCGGTGTTTTGCAGCACAAAGCCCATTTGCTCTGCTACCGACATAAAGCGCTTGTTGAAAATCTCCAGTAATACCGGATCAGCACAGGTGTCAAGCACCCGATCACGTTGCGGTTGTTTGCGGCTTAGCACTAAATCGCCGTTGGCATGCAACACGCCTTGCCAGCCCGGTTCAATCACACTCGTAGAGGTAGGCTCGATAACGATCGCAGGACCAGCTATGACTGATCCAATCCTCAAACGGCCACGGCTATAAACCGGTGTATCGTGCCAACGGTTCTCGCTGAACATTCGGCTGATCATTTCGGCTTGTCCGTCGCGGTTTTGGCTGCTGAATACTTTTATATCAAGCGGATTGGAATCGCTTGCGATGCACTCGACTTCCAATGCAGCGATCAAGACAGGTCGGTTAGTGTAATAAAATCCAAATTGACGACGGTACTTGGATTCAAAATTGGTCATTAGTGTTTCCGAGTTGTTGTCAAAGTCGATAGTGAGCGATGTATCGCTACCTTGAAAACGCAGGGCCAGTCGCCATTGCGCGCTGATTTGACGGTCTTGCAAACCTTGCAGATGCAAGGCCGAGCGGCCTTGTCGTTCCAGTTCGGCCAGATGATTTTTGAGACTTTCGAAACTGGCCGTGTCCCAGGCTTGTTCCAATGCCTGCTCTTTCAGCACGCGAAAATCAGCCAGTCCCATGCCGTAAGCCGACAATACACCGGCTAGAGGATGCAGCAGCACGGTCTGCATGCCCAGCCGGTCCGCAATCTTGCAGGCATGCTGAGCGCCGGCGGCACCATAACAGCACAAGGCGTATTCCGAGAGGTTGTAGCCTTTTTGCACCGAGATTTTTTTGATGGCTTCTGCCATGTTCTCTATGGCAATGGCCAAGAACCCTTCGGCTACTTGTTCAGGACTTCGCATGTCGCTTGTTGCGGCATGGATGCGTCCGGCTAATTCGGCAAACTGGTGTTGAACGCAGTCGGTGTCGGGCGGCAGAGTGCCTTCCGGTCCGAAAACAGCTGGAAAGCAGGGTAGTTTGCCCAGCATCAAATTGGCATCGGTGACTGTTAGTGGGCCTCCTCGCCGGTAGCAGGCAGGTCCCGGATCGGCTCCTGCCGACTCAGGTCCGACCCGATACCGCAAGCCATCGAAATACAAAATTGAACCGCCGCCTGCGGCGACGGTATGAATTGTCATCATCGGCGTGCGGATCCGAACACCAGCGACTTCCGTTTCAAACGTTCGTTCGAGTTCTCCCGCATAATGCGCAACATCAGTTGAAGTGCCGCCCATGTCAAAGGCAATGATTTTTTTGAGTCCGGCTCGTTTGGCTGCAGCTATTGCGCCGATGATGCCACCAGCAGGGCCCGAGAGGATGCTGTCCTTGCCTTGAAAGACCGTTGCTTCAATCAGGCCGCCGTTGGATTGCATGAATAACAATTGAGGGGCTTTAGCGTTACCGCCCAAACCGTTCGCAACCTGGGCGACATAGCGGTGCAAAAGGGGAGAAAGGTAAGCATCGACTACCGTGGTATCGCCACGTCCGACGATTTTAGGTAAAGGACTGACCTGATGCGATAGCGAAATCTGGGTAAACCCCACCGCTCTGGCGATTTTGCCTAGCGCGAGCTCGTGCTGCGGATAGCGCCAGGCATGCATCAATACAATCGCAACGGCCCTAATCCCCTGATTATAGACTGCTTGCAATTGCCGCCGCGCCTCTTCGGTATCCAGCGCTTGCAGCACTTCACCTTGAGCACTGACGCGTGCAGAGACTTCGATAACAGTCTGATAAAGCATGCCGGGCCGACGAATATTCAAAGCAAAAATGTCCGGCCGGTTTTGATAACCGATGCGCAGACAATCTTTGAAGCCGCGATTGACAAGCAAAGCCACGGTTTCACCCTTGCGTTCCAACAGAGCATTAGTGCCTACCGTGGTACCCATTTTTACGCTATCGATCAGCCCGGCAAGGGGTGCGTCAGCGGGTAACTGTAAAATGTCGCGCATACCTTGCAAGGCCGCATCTGAGTAATGTTGTGGATTTTGCGATAACAGCTTTCGCGTGATCAATTGTCCTTCGGGATTACAAGCGACAATGTCGGTAAAAGTTCCGCCCCGATCGATCCAGAATTGCCAGCCTGCCATACCTTAAAAACCTATTGGAAAAAAGTAACGAAGAGTAATGCCTAAACAGGCCGATAGTATATCGTGCTCAGACCTGGATCTGGCGATTATGAAAGGCCTTATCAAACACAACATCAAAGATGAATAGGATGTGTTGATCAGTGTGAAGCGCATCAGCATCGTTCGCGATTGATGCGCTTCGTACCTCAGCACATCCTACAAATCATACTTATTCTGTGTTGGAAGAGACTCCAAATTGCAAACAGGATCTCTTTTAGGAGACAATAATCCGTTACGCACGGTTTTACTGTGCATTTTGAATACCCCTAACACGCCATACGCTCGATCTTGAGCCGCTATGCAAGCTTTGGAATACGCTATGAAAAAGACCATGTATGAAAAAATCTGGGATAGCCATCTTGTCGTTGATGCGGCTGGACAGGCACCTTTGCTCTATGTTGACCGCCATCTTATGCATGAAGTGACCAGTCCTCAAGCCTTTGAGGGTCTTCGCCTGGCTGGCCGCAAGGTGCGCAACCCGCACAGTATTCTTGCCACGATGGACCATTGCGTACCGACTAAAAATCGCGATCTGCCCATTGCCGATCCCATTGCTAAAAAGCAGATCGAAACGATGGCTGAAAATTGCAAGGAAAACGGCCTGAACCTGTATGACATGAAAAATCCGAATAACGGTGTCATTCATGTAGTTGTACCGGAACATGGTTTTGTTCACCCCGGCATGGTTGTGGTTTGCGGTGACAGCCATACGGCAACACATGGCGCTTTCGGCGCACTGGCTTTCGGCATCGGCACGTCAGAGGTCGAGCATGTCATGGCCACTCAAACGCTGCCGCAGAAAAAATCCAAAACGATGCAGATTGTGGTCAATGGCGAGTTGTCAAAATACGCTTCAGCTAAGGATATTGCGCTGGCGATTACTGGTAAAATCGGCACAGCAGGCGGCACCGGTTACGTCATTGAATATACCGGTCCGGCAATCAGAGCGCTGTCGATGGAAGGTCGTATGACGTTGTGCAATATGGCGATTGAAGCCGGAGCTAGAGCCGGCCTGGTTTCTCCCGATGAAAAAACCTACGACTATATCAAAGGACGCGAGTTTGCTCCATCCGGTGATTATTGGGAGCAGGCACTGGCTTACTGGAAAACGCTGCCCAGCGATGAAGGCGCGGTATTCGATGCCACTGTCATCCTCGATGCTGCCGATATTGCACCGCAAGTGTCCTGGGGTACATCGCCCGAGCAAGTGACCGGGGTTGATAGCGTTGTGCCGGATCCTGAAAGTTTTAGTGATGAAAGCAAACGTAAAGCCTGTGAAAGCGCCCTGGCTTATATGGGCTTGACACCAAATACCAAAATAACCGACATTCCTGTCGATCTGGTTTTTATCGGATCCTGCACCAATGGCCGCATTGAAGATTTCCGGATTGCTGCTGATGTGGCCAAAGGCACTAAAGTTGCCCAAGGTGTCACCGCGATTGCCGTACCCGGTTCTTATCATGTCAAAAAACAGGCAGAAGAAGAGGGGCTGGATAAAATATTTATCGATGCCGGTTGGGAATGGCGTGATCCGGGTTGTTCCATGTGTCTGGCGATGAATGGCGACGAACTGACCAAAGGCCAGCGCAGCGCGTCGACTTCAAACCGAAATTTTGAAGGCCGTCAGGGTAAAGGTGGACGCACGCATCTGGTGTCGCCGGCAATGGCAGCGGCTGCAGCGGCTGCAGGCCATTTTGTTGATATTCGCAAACTTTAAAGACCGGAAAGAATTATGGAACCATACAAAAAACATGAAAGTATTGCTGCCTTGATGAACCGCAGTAACGTCGATACCGACCAGATCATCCCCAAGCAGTTCTTGAAAAAAGTCGAACGCAGCGGTTTTGGTCAGCATCTGTTTCACGACTGGCGTTTTAACGACGACGGCAGCGATAATCCCGAATTCGAGTTGAACAAACCTGCTTTTAAGGGCGCCAAAATTCTGGTAGTCGGCGATAACTTCGGCTGCGGTTCATCCCGCGAACATGCGCCTTGGGCGATTGCCGATTATGGTTTCAATACCATTATATCCACCAGCTATGCCGATATTTTTTATAACAACTGTTTTAAAAACGGCATCCTGGCAATCAAAACCGATAAAGTTCAGCTGGACAAATTGATGGCCGAAATCGCCGCCAACGAGGGCGTAAAGTTTGTTGTCGATCTTGAAAACCAGCAAGTGACCACACCCGGCGGTAACGGCTTTAGTTTTGAGATCGATCCGTTTCGCAAAGGCAATCTGCTCAGTGGACTGGACGACATCGGTTTGACCTTAAAGCATGTTGATAAGATCGATGAGTATGAAGTCCAGCATAAGTTGGATTTTCCTTGGCTTTGGGCATAGAAACATATTAATCTAAATTCAACTGTGATGGTGGGCTGACAAAATCTGTCAGCCCTGTTTACACTGATTTAGCATAAAAGGGTCGATACCCTTAAAAACTCATAGACTTATGAGCCTTCAATAATCATGGAATTAATCAATATTTCTGAGCCCTCGCTGCTTATTCGCACTTCAAGGTTGTTTCAAGAAGGAATGTCGGACAATGAACTATACGAAATAACAAGAGGCGTTTGGAAAATTGGTTCTGATCGAGAAAAAGCTGAGTATGCATTTTGTGTCGCAAATGGCGTTGTACAAGAGATTTATCTAATCCAAAAATGGCAACCAGCTGGCACTACTCCCTATGTAACGAGAGCACAGAAGGACGCTAATACAAAGGGAAAATGGGAAGGTAGATGGGAGTTTATCGGCAAGATTGCTCCTGACTTAATCCGGAGTAAATACATTAAAAGGTCGGTTACTCACTATTTTAATAAAGGGAGTGCTAACCCGATCAACTATGTAAATGTCAAACAAGCGACGGGCCGTAGGCTGGGTTGAATGCAATGAAACCCAGCGAAACCTAAATGGTCAGCGGATTTTAAAGTGAGGTAATAATAAAATGCTTTCATTGCAAAGGTAAAATGATCCAAGGTCACTCGCCCTTCAGTGCGGACCGTAATGGCTATCATATTTCCTGGGAAGCGGTTCCCGCTTGGGTTTGCACGCAATGTGGGGAAGCGCTTTTTGAAGAAAACGAAGTGAATCATATTCAAAAAGCTTTAAAGAATATTGATTCTGAAACATTAGCCTTAACACGAAAAATAGCGTAACAAAAAATTCAAACCAAGCTTATATACGCAAGCGCGTTGGGTTCGGCGAACGCTCTGAGCCTACAACACTGATTAACAATTTAAATGTCGATTGATGAAATTTACTCAATACTTCCAATCAATGCGCCAGCGTCCCGATAGGGCGACCATTGAGATTGAATGGATTCAACGAGTCATTGAGCAGCCAATAAAAGAGATTGTTCAACAAGATGGAAGAATTCGCCGTTGGGCAGCTATTGAAGAAGCGAATGGTAGGTATTTGAGAGTTATACTGCTTTCTGATGGCGAGACTATTCACAACGCATTTTTTGACAGGTCATTTACGCTATGAAAATAAAATATTTCCAAGATACAGATACGTTATATATCGAGTTTCGTACCGTGGATGTGGTCGAAACAAAAGATTACGATGAAGATACTTATATTGATCTCGATGCCAAAGGCAAAGTGTGTGGCATCACAATAGAACATGCAAAAGAACGTGCTGATATTCCGGCATTCTCTTATGAGCAAATCGCGGCTTAAAGCCGGAAAGGTTTCTCGTTAATTGCCTGAATTCTTAGGTAATTTAGACGGCGCATAGAAAATAATCCAAAATCATGCCAATAAATTCAAGACACATCCAGCTAATGGACACCACTTTGCGCGACGGCGAGCTAACCCGGAGAAACTTCCTTTGGCTCAAACCTTATGAACAAATTAATTGCTGACAACCAAATAGCTATTACAAAATTAGCCAAACAACATGGCATTAAATCGATTTGTTTGTTCGGTTCTATGGCGAAAGACGATATCACTGATGCCAGTGATGTGGACTTTTTGGTTGAGCTTGAACAGGGGCGCGATCTTTTCGATTTAGGTGAGTTATTAATCGATTTACAAACTTTGTTAAAGCGCAAAGTGGATTTAGTCACTAAAGACAGTCTTCATCCTCGCTTGTATTCCAGGGTTGTAAACGAAGCTTTGCCATTATGAAAGATGATCGTATTTATATCGAACATATCATTGATTGCATCGACAGAATAAACGAATACACAGAAAACGATCAGTTTGTATTTATGAATTCGAAAATGGTACAAGATGCGGTTATTCGCAATTTACAGACCCTTGCCGAATCGACGCAAAAGTTATCCGAGGCATTAAAGGAGCAGCACCCGGAAATAAATTGGAAAGCGATTTCAGGATTCAGAAATATTTTGGTTCACAATTATTTGGGGTTGGATTTGCTGCAAATATGGCTTGTTATAGAAAATCGACTGCCGCCGTTAAGGGAACGTCTTGAAAAGCTACTTTGAAAATACAATAAACAAACATGACTAAAGACTCAAGACACATCCAGTTGATGGACACCACTTTGCGCGACGGCGAGCAAACCCAGGGTGTCGCGTTTACACCAATGGAAAAAGTCAGCATCGCTAAGGCATTATTGCAATCTTTGCGCGTCGACCGTATCGAAGTGGCTTCCGCTCGGGTTTCAGAAGGTGAAAAGGAAGCCGTTACCCATATCAACCAATGGGCAAAGCAGGAAGGCTTTGCCGATCGTGTCGAAGTGCTGGGCTTTGTCGATCATACACGCAGCGTGGATTGGATCAAATCTACCGGTGGCAAGGTAATTAACCTGCTGGCCAAAGGCAGCGAGAAACACTGCCGCGAACAACTCGGCAAGACGCTGGATCAGCACAGCGCCGATGTGTTGCAAACCATAGCCTATGCTCACGAACAAGGGTTAAAAATCAATATTTACCTGGAAGACTGGTCGAACGGCTACAAAGATAGCCCTGATTATGTCTATGGCATGATGGACAGACTCAAGTCCAGTCACGTAAGTCATTTCATGCTGCCGGATACCCTGGGCGTGATGTCGCCGGATGAAGTGCTTTCAAGCCTCGGTGATATGTGCAATCGCTATCCGGGACTGCAGTTCGATTTTCATCCGCATAACGATTACGGTTTGGCCACCGCCAATGTCATGGCCGCTGTCCAGGCGGGTGTCAGCGCTGTTCACTGCACCATCAATTGCCTGGGTGAGCGGGCAGGCAATGCTTCGCTGGCCGAAGTGGCTGTGGTTTTGCGCGATAAAATGAACATGCAGCTATCTATTGACGAAAGTCATTTGGTGCGCATCAGTAACATGGTGGAAAATTTTTCCGGCAAGCGCATTGCCGCCAATGCGCCGGTTGTCGGTGCCGATGTCTTTACCCAGACTGCAGGCATTCATGCCGATGGCGATCAAAAAGGTGGCTTATACAAAACGCGGCTGGGACCGGAACGCTTTTCTCGCACCCGCAGTTATGCTCTGGGCAAAATGAGCGGCAAGGCCTCGCTGAAAAAAAACCTGGAACAGCTGGAATTGGACCTGTCTGAAGACGACCAGAAAAAAGTCCTGGCGCGCATCGTCAGTCTTGGCGATTCCAAGCAGACTATTACGACAGATGACTTGCCGTTTATCATTGCCGACGTTCTGGAAAGCAAAAATTATCAGCATATCAAATTGCTGGACTGCTCCATCAGCAGCGGTTTGAAGCTACAATCCACTGTCAGCATGCGTGTCGATGTTAAAGGGGACAAGCATCAGGCAACTGGAGCAGGCAGCGGTGGTTTCGATGCATTTATCGACGGCATCAGCAAGGTGCTCGACAAATATGGTTACACGCTGCCTGTTCTGACCGATTATGAAATTCGAATTCCCAAAGGCGGGCACACAAATGCTTTGACCGAATGTGTCATTACCTGGGATTGCGGCAACGAATTGCGCAAAACGCGGGGTGTTCATGTCAATCAGGTGTATGCGGCGATTTTGGCGGCTATCAAACTCATCAACATCCAGTTGCACGAAATGTCGACAGTGCCAGTAGAGCGAATTAAAGTAAAATAATTACGTTACCCCTCACTATTTACTTACAATCAAGCAGAAAAATGAAGCATTATAAAATTGCAGTATTGGCCGGCGACGGAATCGGCCCCGAGATTACCCAAGAAGCCATCAAAGTTCTCAAACTTATTGAGGAACGCAATGATGTGACGTTTGAGCTCATGCCCGCCTCATTTGGCGCTTGTGCCTATTTCGAAACCGGGGATGCATTCCCGCAAGCGACTATCGATATTTGCGATCAGGCGGATGCAATACTGAAAGGTCCTATCGGCTTGAGTCATGAAGAAGCTAAAAAAATTCCGATCGACAAGCAGCCGGAACGGGGCGCATTGCTGCCGATGCGTCGTCGCTACAATACTTACGCCAACTTCCGTCCAGTTTCGTTACCGAAATCGCTGGCGCATTTTTCACCGTTGAAACCTGAAATCATCGGTGAAGGCATCGATCTTATAATGGTCCGCGAACTGGTTGGAGGTCTTTATTTCGGACAGAAAGAGCGCGGCGTTAATGACAAAGGCTTGCGTTATGTTCGGGAAACGCTGGAATATGATGAAGAGCAAATCCGCCTCATCATGCACGAAGCCTTCAAGCTGGCCAGAAAACGCCGTAAGCTGCTGCACAATATCCATAAAAGCAACGTGCTGATGTCCAGCGTGTTGTGGAACGAAGTGATGGAAGAGGTGGCCAAGGAATATCCCGATGTCGAAGTAGTCAATTATCTGGTCGACGCGGCTGCAACGGCATTGTGTTTAAAACCGACCCAGTTCGATGTGATGGTTATGGAAAACATGTTTGGTGATATTCTCAGTGATCAGGGCGGCGGTATTTTGGGTTCTTTGGGCCTGATGCCTTCGGCCTGTATCGGCCCTGAAAAAGCCTACTACGAGCCATCGCACGGTTCGGCTCCCGACATTGCTGGAAAAAATATTGCCAATCCCTATTCGATGATTGGTTCGGTGGCGATGATGCTGGAAAACAGTTTCGGTATGGAAGCTGAAGCCAAAAATGTTTGGGCAGCGATGCAGGGTGTCTTTGGTGATGGTTATTCCACCGCCGATTTGTCGAAACCGGGAAGCGGTGTAACGATGATCAGCACCGATCAATTTGGCGACAAAGTGGTTGAAAAGCTGCGTCAAATGCCAAAGGTTTAATTTCCCTATTTTAAATGGAAATGGTTGCAGGCGACGGGTCCATGCTCAAGGCTGCGTTGCCGAAGTGTGGACGGTCTGCAACGTACTTGACTGATCGTTAAGTAGGCTCCGGTCATCAGCCTGGCTTGCAATTTTTTTAAGATTTACCCTTATTTTCTGCGGAGTTTGACCAACTCAGCTATTCTGTTAGTTAATGTGACAATGCAAGCGTACAATTCATTAATGGATGTCCGTTACTCCCTTTAGAATTTGAAAATGGCAGGAAAGCACTTTTACAAATCGTTATTGAACGGTTATGCCGATAAACAGTCAGTTGACTTGATTCTCTAAATTCTACTGATAACTTCTTTTTTAAAATCAAACCATCGATATAAGCTGAACAGTTAAAACTTCTCGATGATTGATTTACTTGTCATTATTTAAGTCATCTGTTGGGTTACGGCTACCGCCTAACCTACATTGAATAATTACAAATACTTTAACCCATTCCAATGCTGTCGAATAAGCTAAGAAACTACCTGACCGGGGCGAATGGGACACACCTGTAAATCAACCCAAGGACTACTATGACCCCTCAAAATACACCGCCGCCCGCTCGTCCAGACTGGAATTATGATGCTTATTTCCGTGAGCAAATGGCAAAGAAAAAAAAGAAAGACAGTGATCAGCAGTCACAAAATAACATTCCATCAACTGAGCGCTTATTGAACAAAACTATCAACATGCTGCCGACATGAATACTCCCTACGAATTCATTCTATTTTACGATGGACATTGCCCAATCTGCAGAAAGGAAGTAGCTTGGCTGCAATGGAAAAACAAGCAGGGCAAGCTTGGTTTTCAGGATATCAATGATGACGGTTTCATCCCTGAAAATTACGGTAAGTCTTTCGATGACTTGATGGCGGAAATCCATGGCCAGTACCCTGATGGGCGCATCATTAAAGGCGTGGAAGTATTTTACGCCGCCTACCGGGCTGTGGGATTAGGATGGCTTATGGCCCCTGTGCGTTGGCCGATACTCAGGCCGCTGTTTGATTGGATGTATCTTTTATTTGCCCGGAACAGGTTGAGTCTGGGGCGATTATTCGGTGCCAATTCTTGCCGGGACGGTCTGTGTGATAGTAGGTCAGGAAAATTGAAGTAAGGAGTCTGCTGAAAATTAAAGGCTTGTTCAATTAATCAGCAGTTCGTACTCATTATCTTAAAATTCGTGATTCTAAAATTTTTGCGTTGATTCAGATTGTCTTTGATTTTGCATACAATGCAGCGCCGACAATGCCTGCCTGGTTTAAAAAGGCGGCGGGTTTCACCGGTGTTTGTACGGTCAGTTGGGCATTAAACTTGTCAAACTTTTTACTGGCGCCTCCGCCAAGTATGATCAGATCAGGCCAAAATAGCTTTTCCATAAGTGTCAGATACGTGTTAAAACGGTTACCCCACGATTTCCAGCTCAGATCTTCACTTTTTCGAACAGCATCCGAAGCGTAGTGCTCTGCTGGCGCGCCATTTTCCAGAAACAAATGGCCTAATTCCGTGTTAGGCATTAACTTTCCTTCGGTAAAAAGTGCGGTACCCAGTCCTGTGCCTATCGTAATCAGCATGACTACACCGGATTGATCGGCGCCTTCGCCAAAATGTATTTCCGCCATACCGGCAGCATCGGCATCATTTAAAGCATGACACGGGCAGTGAGTGGTTTCTGTAAACAATTTATCGATATTGCAGCCTATAAATGATTTCGATATATTGGAGGCGGTTTTAGCGACGCCGTGTTGAATGGCTGCAGGGAAACCGCAGCCTACAGGTCCGTTCCAGTTAAAATGAGTGACAAGTTGCGCAAGCACTTCTGCAATTGCTTCCGGCGTAGCGGGTTTTGGTGTTTTAATCCTGTGCCGCTCTGTTATCAGTGTGCCCGTTATAGTGTCAACAATGGCACCTTTAATACCTGAACCACCTATATCTACACCGAGAATATGCATGCTACGTCCTTAAAATTAGTTATATTGCCTGTGCATTTTAGGCGAAGCCCCAGCGAATACAACCTTTAAATAGGGCTGATAGAAGCTCTTGCAGTCTGCGCTAGGTTGCCGCTAATTCAATTGAGGAGTAAGTGATGAAGCTCAGCATAACGCGTTACTTTTGCAGTCTGATTATTCCTGTCTTTACTTTAGTTTCCGCATCAGCTGTTCAGGCTGAAGGAGCACAACCTATGACGATGTGGCTCAGTTCCCCGGATTTTGTTCATCAAGGCGAAATTCCCAAACGCTTTACCTGTCAAGGCGAAGACAGCTCACCGGCAATAGAGTGGTCCGGCATCCCGGCAGAAGCCAAAAGTTTGGTGCTAATCGTTGATGATCCCGAGGCGCCCGATCCGGCTAAGCCGAAAATGACCTGGGTGCATTGGGTTCTCTATAATATTGTGCCAACGGCGACCGGATTGGCGCAGGCAGTTGCATCCGGGAGTTTGCCGGTCGGGACGCTGGAAGGTCAAAATGATTGGAAGCGCACAGGCTACGGTGGCCCCTGTCCGCCGATTGGCAGGCATCGTTATTTTCACAAATTATATGCACTGGATCTGGAATTACCCGACCTAAAACAGCCCTCTAAAGCAGAACTTGAAGCCGCGATGAAAGGACATGTTCTTGATCAAGCCGAACTGATTGGGACTTACCAGAAACAATAAAGAGGAAGTTCATGACCGTCTGTCCCTTTTTTAAAAAATATTACAGAGTCGCAGCCATGTACTTTGAAGATGTGGCGCTCAGAGCTGCTATTGCTTTATTGTTAGGGTTGAAGATACAAAAATTGGCCCATAAAAAAGCTGAGCCAGCAACAGTATTAAGTTGATTAAGGCCATACTGTCAGTTTTTGGACGATTTAACTCCAGCCCAGAAAGGACAAGGTGTTGGCGGGTAATATTACAATTTAGTGACAAGGTTATCCACAGTTTTTGGGGATAAGCGGATTGCCGGGGTCCAGAAGCCATGGACGGCGGTTACTGTTGCAACTGGCCTTTCCGTTGGGTGTCTCGGTTTTCACTTTTCAGGTTATTGCGTACCTTGTCGATTGTTACAAAGGCTATTTCACCGATTTCAATCTTCGCCGCTTTGCCTTTTCCATTTCATTTTACCCACAGCTGATTGCCGGGCCGATTTTGCATTACTCGGATGTCATGCGTCAGTTACGCGAACGCATTGATTTTGATGCCAAGCAATTTTCGCAAGGCTTATTCTTGTTTTCGGCCGGTTTATTCAAGAAAAGCGTGATAGCCGGTCGTATTGCAGAGACAGTCGATCCGTTATTTGCAGCAGGCACCGTGCTTCAATTTTTTGAATCGTGGGTAGCTGCACTGGTTTATAGCCTACAAATTTATAATGAACACAGCGCTCTCGGTCATTCAACCGGCTCTAAGCAGATAAATCCCTTTTCCACCCTGTGCTTATGAAACCACTTTTATTCCAGTATTTAACGTCTGTGGCACAATAATACGATAATTTTGATATGTCAATTTTCATGACATATAATTCCAAAAATGAAAAAGATCTCTAATTTGCAGCCCTCCGGTCAATCTGATATCCCTTTAAAATGGGATACCCGGCAACGTCTGGCCTTGATTGAAGCCACCGTATTATGGGAAGGCCGGATAACATCCAGCATATTAATGCAGCAGTTTGGTATTTCCCGAGGTCAGGCTTCCAAGGATTTTTCCTTGTACCACCAATTAGCCCAAGATAATCTGCTTTACGATCTCAATCAGAAAGCCTATGTTGCCAGTGAGACCTTCATCCCTTGTTTCATGCGCGGCACAACAGATGAATATTTACGATTGCTTGAGGCGGGCGGCTTTCTGGGGCAATCTGTCGTGTTACCCATTATGCCTAAAGGCATAGGGGTTGAAATACTCCGTCCGCCTCAGCGGAGCTTGGATTTTCAGGTGGTGCGGCTCGTGCATCAAGCCATTCGTGAAAAACGCCAATTAAATATCACCTATCAAGCAATGAACAGTGAACCGAGCGCCTTGACGCTGGAACCGCATAGCTTG